>Ga0268262_10000601_pt1 | contig 47145 bp, 38 predicted proteins | sample TergutNc150P3_FD_190354 | JGI IMG/M metagenome (GOLD analysis project Ga0268262, IMG submission 190354) | Nasutitermes corniger P3 segment gut microbial community from laboratory colony in Florida, USA - Nc150 P3 (SPAdes) (version 2) | ecosystem: Host-associated > Arthropoda: Insects >... | reverse complement strand
CTTCAATTATACGTTTTATAATATAATCCCTATCTCTTGAACAATCAAATTTACTTATATTACAATTCCAAAATACCGCTTTTGTTAATTTTGACAAAAGCTTTTGCGCTTGAGCTAATTTATTATTGTTATCAGTTTTTTTTATCATCTTTCAAGCCTATTTTTCTTCTATACTTCTATATGTATCATATATTGAGGTTATCGTCAAGTATATGCCTAAATGTACGTCATCCTGAATTTTGGAGGAATAGCCAACCGGTAACTGACACTACACAGTGGCACAGAGTTACCAATCGGGGCTGTCTAAAAAGTTTGAATTTTACCACGAACCACACGAACCAATACGAACAACGACAAGATATGTGCAAAAAGTTCGTGATTTTCGTGTGGTTCGTGGTAGAATTTTTTCTTTTTGGACATCTCCTTTTTTTTTAATTTGTTTTTATACCACTAAAATTATTTTAGAAATGGTACTGTGCGGATAGGCTTTAGGGCTGGAAAAGGCCGGTTTTGAGCATGTTGAACTTGTAGAAATTGATAAAAAACCCTCTTGCGAAAAAACGTATTACTGCATAATATAAGATTATTGGGAGAAAAACTTCAAATTAAAGATTAGATAGTCGTTTTTGACTTGAAATCATGGATTTTGCATATTTTGGAGGGGAAATATATGGATAATCAAGAAACTATAACCATTATTTCATTATTCTCCGGTTGTGGCGGCATGGATTTAGGTTTTCTTGGCGGATTTGAGTTTTTAGGAAAAAAATATAAAAAAAACAAATTTGAAATTATTTGGGCAAATGAAATTAATATCCCCGCCTGTAATACCTATCGAAAGAATATAGGAAATCATGTCATCGAAGGCGATATTCAACAAAAAATAAAAATGCTGCCACAGTATGCGGATGTAGTTATTGGCGGTTTTCCCTGTCAGGATATATCAATAAATGGCAAAATGAAAGGAATTAAAGGAAAGCGAAGCTGTTTATATACGTCAATAATAGATACCGTTAAAAAAATACAACCAAAAATATTTATCGCTGAAAATGTTAAAGGACTTTTACTAAAATCAAATACTGACTCATTAAAAAAAATATTAAATGATTTTAATTCGCTTGGATATAATATTTCATATAAATTATATGATGCCGCCGGTTACGGCGTTCCGCAAACACGCGAGCGCGTTTTTATTGTCGGTACAAGAAAAGACATTTCAAATTTTGTACATCCTGCGCCGGTATGTGAAAAGCCCGTTACCGCCAAAGAAGCTATAGGAGACCTTGAAAAACTTAATGAAAATGACGCATTCAACCATATATGGAGCAAAGCAAATAAAAATACGGAGCAGGGTAACCGAAAATTAATTGCAAATAGACCTGGCTATACCATACGCGCAGAATGTCATGGAAATATTCAATTTCATTATACTTTGCCGCGCCGTATATCAATGCGCGAAGCTGCCCGTATTCAATCATTTCCGGACACATTTCTTTTTCAGGCCAAATTACGCGAGACGGAAAGGCAAATCGGTAATGCTGTTCCTCCGGTATTGGCATGGTATATCGCAAACGCGGCACAAGAAACAATCATGAGAAGCAATCAATGACAAAAGATGAATTTGAAGATATTCTTGAAAGGGCGTGTACTGTTCTTACAACAGAGGCAAGAGAAAATAAATTTTCATCTTCCATGCAATTTGAAAAAAGGGTACGTGAAATATTAAGTGATTTAACACAATCATATCCCGAAATAGAAATTAACTTTAGTCCCCATCCGCAAGCTTTTCCTGATATTGCGGTTGGTAATTTTGGCGTAGAGGTAAAATTTACTCTTAATGACACTTGGCGAAGCGTGGCAAATAGTATTCTTGAAACAAATCGTATTGATACGGTAGAAAAAGTATATTTGATTTTTGGTAAAATGGGAGGAATACCTGAAGTAAAATGGGGGGATTATGAAAAGAGTGTTATTCATGTTCGTACTTCCCATGTACCGCGTTTTGAAGTTGAAATTTCGGCGGATCACTCTCTTTTTGAAATGATGGGGATTAGTTATGATGACTTTCGCAAGCTCAAAATGGAAGAAAAAATGCATTATATTAGAACGTATGCCAGATCACGTTTACAAAAAGGTGAGCGTTTATGGTGGCTTGAAGATAATATCGAAGCGGAACACGCTATACCTATTCAGGCGCGCCTATATACTAATTTGTCAATTGAAGAAAAAACTAAATTAAGAGCAGAGGCGGTTTTATTATGTCCAAGTATTGTAAAATCGGGACGTTCAAAAAATAAATATGATGATGCCGTTTTATATTTGTTAACATATCATGGGGTTATATGCCATCAAGCGAGAGATTTATTTTCAGCAGGCAGTGTCGCTAATCCAGAAAATGACGATGAAGGCGGGATATACATAGAGCGAGCTTTAAAACTTATTGAAAAAGAAATCATCCAAGCATCTCTGACAATGGATGATGCCTTATTCGTAGAATATTGGGGTGAATCTGTGCCGCCTGAACAACGTATAAAGAAATGGCTTGAAAAAGCTGATGATTTGGCACAAGATTGGACTCCATCAAAAAGTCTTTTTTTAGAAGTGTAGTAAGAAGGAAATATACATAAAATTAATAGGATAAATAAAAATTGAGTATACGGAAGCAATTGAACAACAATTATTGGCAATTGCATAAAAATATATCCAAAAAGAGGCATGGCACATAATAAGGTTGTCTTAAAAGTAAATTTCAGAAAAAACCTTTTATTTTATATGGAAAAAAGTTTACATTTAGTATATATTAATCTGATAGGGAGAAAAAACAATGAAGACCGGAAAATCTTTTCGTATCATCGGCGCTTTTCTTTCAGCTTTGTGCATACTGACATTTGCGTGTAAAAGCTCAACAGATAATGTCCAGCCGGACGGGAAACACATACTGGTCGAAGAAATTACCATTAATGGCGGGGACTTAACTCTTAAAGCAGGGGACACGGCTTCCCTGACCGTAACGGTCAGCCCCGACAACGCGAGCAATAAAAACGTAACATGGAACAGCAATAAAAAAAATATAGTTACGGTAGACGCGAACAGCGGTAAAATTACCGCAAAAGCCAATGGCTATTCTATTATTACCGCCGCTGCAAAAGACGGTTCAGGGATCACTTCATTAGGGATAAAAGTAACCGTAACCGACGCCCCCATACAGGTGGAGTCGATTATCATTAACGGGGGGAATAATTTAACGCTTGCAACCGGACAGACCAGGAAACTAAGCGTAAACGTCCTTCCCGCCGATGCCGGCAACAAGAATGTAACATGGTCAAGCTCCGCTCCGCAAAAAGTTGAAGTGAACCAGACCGGGGATATTAGAGCCCTCCAGGAAGGAACAGCCGTCATTACAGCCGCGGCCCAGGACGAATCCGCAGTACACGGTACGATAACTGTCACCGTAATACCGCCGGAAGAGCCGGGCGACTATATGACGCCGCAGGAAATTTTTACAAGCCTTAAAGGGAAAAAGATAACAACCAACGGCTGGGCGGATCAGGCGAACTCAGGCGCGGGGCTATCCTACGCCAACCCCGCAAGCCTCACCCTAATCGACGACGCGTCTTACCCCAACCCGCTAAACAAAAGGAAGGCTTTTACAGACGCGGTAAACAGCGATAACGCAAAGTTTATCATTGTCTCAGGCGACATAGATTTGGGAGACGGAGTAATCAGCGACGCAGACAAATCATATTTTGACGCGTTTGATCCGACAACGCACAGACGCATTCACGGCGATATAAGATTTGACATAAGATCAAATACAACGATAATCGGAATCAACAGCGCGCGGTTTATGTTCGGCGGCTTGAATGTCAATAACAGGTCAAACGTTATAATCAGAAACGTAACTTTTTATGACGCGCACGGCTCAACGGAAGAAGACACGGCTTTTAACGCAGATTCCAAGGCAAGCATTGACGCGCTTACAGTACAGGGAGACTCAAACGGCGTCTGGATTGACCACTGCAAATTCACCGACGGCGCGTGCAATGACATGATCCGCAACTTTAACCATGACGGCGCTTTTGACATTCCCAAAGGAAAGAACATCACGGTCTCATGGTGCGAGTTTACAAACCACGACAAGGTGATGCTGGTAGCGGGAAGCGACAGCGCGGCAAACGCCGTCGCCATTGACCGGCAAATTACCCTGCACCATAATTATTTTCACGGAACTACCCAGCGCATGCCAAGAACGCGCGGAACCCAGATGCACATTTATAACAACTGCTACATTGACATTGGCATCGCCGGCAATACAGGCTCCTTCATGGGACCGGGCTGGGGCGCCGAGTTTATAGTAGAGAACAACTATTTTGGCCCCAAATCCGGCAAAACCATTGAATGGTTTGACACAAACGCCACATACCCCGTTAAATTTTATTATAACGACAATAATATAGCCAACAGTAATACCTCATGGTGGGGCAGAGCCTCAGATCCAAAACCATGGACTCCGGCTTACTCATATTCACCGGATCCCAACAGCGGTTTGCCGTCATCAGTTCCAAACAGCGCGGGGCCGTCTTTGAGGTTTAAGAAATAGAGGGTAACCTGCTGTTTCGGTGTTTATATAAAGAACAGGTTCCGTTCTTATGATCTGTCATTTACACAATAAACCGGATAGGCTCGGCATTTACATTGGTTCTCTTTCATCTAATAATATATCATCATATTCTTCTAATTTGTTATTTATCTTATTAGTTGCTTTGCTTAATAAAGTTTTATGATCTAATATTTCAACTTCAAAACGATTCTCTTTTTTTAATTCTTTATATTTACTTCTGACAGCTTCTTCTCTTTTTTTTAAATACAAATAATCATTTTTATAATCATTTCTTTCAAATAAATTATTCAACATTACTAATGAATCATTAGGTAATTTGTCAATATTTCCATAAAGTGTAACTGCGGCATTCTTAATATTTTCTATATTTAAGGGGGTACCGTTTTCCTTGTTTTCCATTAAAATACCGGCAACGTCAGATAAATCATGTTTATTTTTACGAAAAGCCATTAATTTCATTACTATAAGATGTTCGGGACTTATTGTTCTTACTTCTAATATGTCTGATATTTGTTTATATGGTATAGAAATTTCATTAATTTTATCAGAATATGCCGAAGTTTTTCTAAAATCATTGTTCAACCAATTTTTAAATAATTTGTGTTTTTCCGCTGTTTTTTCAATAGCTTTATCAATTAAATCAGATTGTGGATTTGAATAATCAATGTCATTTGTAGATTTCCGAAAATTATAATTTAATAAAACTACTGCTCCACCTACTAACACTATTTTCAATAATTGTTTAGTATTATTTAATTTTTTATATTCTTCTGCAAAATCATTTAAATAAATGTCAATATTATTTTTATTGAAATCATTATTATGCGACATTTCTTATATCACTCTCCACTATATTATACATCAAAAATTCCGGTATAGCTTTTTTTAAATACTCATCTCTTGCTATATTGTTTTTATAAATATAACATAAATAATCAACTCCTTCTGGAAACACAGGTTCTTTAAACTTATATTGCCTTATATCATCATAACTGCCATCAAAAGGAAAATCATTTAAACGGCATAAATAATCAATCATGCCCAATAAATAATAACATTCAAGTAATATGTTGTTTTGATAACAAAAACGTATCACGTCCTTTTTTAAAATTGCAATTAAAAAAGGCAAATCTCCCATGTTTTTTAAAACATGACAAATATTACTCTTAAAATTTTCAAAATTTTCAGAATCCATATAATTTATAAATTCTTTACAATTCATAGATTCAATAATATTCATAGAATATATATAATCTTTGTAATTATCCATAAATATCAGGCTCCTCTTCTTTCCATTATATCATTATTAAAAACTGCATTAATTTCTATCATTCTGACAATTACAATTATTGATTTGATTTTCATCTGTACTAACACAAATTCTTCAAAATTTTCAATTTTATTTTTTAATTTAAAAATTATTGCAATTTCTAGACCAATTATATAACATTTCTTCATTTTATTCAACCCCTTCGTGTGAAATATCTCAAAAACACCATTAAAAAAACTGAAAAATACAACAGACAGACAGTAAAATCACAATTAGTTTAATTTATTGTTATAAGTGAGGAGTAATATATGGAAAATAAATTATCCCATAAAATTGCTGGTCTTTTCCTTTTAGTTTTATGTATCCTTACTTTTGCCTGTAAAGACCCTGCCGGTGATACTCCGGGTGCTCAGGAAACTCCAGGTACTCCCGGTACGCCGGGTACTCCGAGTACTCCGGGCGGATCTTCCGGTTCGATAAATATCATTGAAAGCGAGGGATGGCTTGAGTCTCTCTATCTTAAATGGAATATATTGGACAGCGCCGACAGTTACAATGTGTACTGCAAAGGCGGCTCAATTACAAATTGGACAATAATTGACGACCCGCTGATCCGTAAATACGAAACTTATTTCCGCGCCGACATTTTAGGTCTTGCCGCGGGGAATTATCAGGTAAAGGTGCTGCCTGTAAACAAAGATGGAAATGAATACGGAACTGAAACAATAACGCCGTTAATCGAAGTTTTGCCGCATGACCGCAGCGGTTTCGCGTTCTCTCCCGCGTCTCCCAATAAAACAGCTTCCGGCGCTTACAATGATAACGGAACGCTTAAAGCGGACGCGCAGATTATATATCTGACAGCGGCTAACGCCAAAACAATTGAATTGACCGTTAAGGAAAGCGATAAAAAAACAACACTGTGCGTCGGCATCGGCGACATACTGGCAAAACGCCAAAAGGGATATGACTCCACTCCGCTTGCAATCCGTATAATCGGCGTTATTACAGATGCGGATATGTCAGGCCAGCTTAACAGCCTTAGCCTGTTGGACTTAAAAGGCAATAAAAGAGGAAATATCGCTAATATCACAATTGAAGGAGTCGGCAATGACGCCACCGCCTACGGCTGGGGAATCCATATTCGCTCATACTACAATTTAGAGGTCCGCAATCTTGGCTTTATGTTGTTCCCCGACGACGGCGTATCGCTTGAAGTTGACAACCAAAACATCTGGGTGCATAACAACGATTTCTTTTACGGTAAAGACGGCGGCGGCGATAAGGACAAGGGCGACGGTTCGCTTGACAGTAAGACATCAGGCTATACTACCATGTCTTACAACCACTTCTGGGATTCTGGCAAGTGTAACCTGTTGGGTAACGGCACAGAGCCTATGGAATACCTTACCTACCATCACAACTGGTATGATCACTCGGACAGCCGACACCCCCGCGTGCGTTTCCATTCCGTACATGTTTACAACAACTACTATGACGGCATTTCCAAATACGGCATCGGCGCTACAAGGAATTCTTCCGTCTTTGCAGAAGGGAATTATTTCCGAAACAGCAAAAATCCAATGCTAATCTCAATGCAGGGCACCGACACCAAACAGGGCGCGGACGAGAAAAACGGCTCTTTCTCCAGCGAAGACGGCGGTATGATCAAGGCGTACAATAACTACATGGAAGGCGTAAGCCTCACTACCTACAAACCTTGGAGCGCTTCCAATACAATACACTTTGACGCTTATGAAGTAACAAACAAATCTGCAACAGTGCCTGATACGGTTAAGACCAAACAGGGAGAATTTACATATAACAACTTTGACACGTCTTCCGCAATGTACGTTTACACTGCCGATACTCCAGCCGCGGCAAAGGACAAGGTAATAAAGTACGCGGGACGCATTGGCGGTAAGGCGAAGGCAGATTTTACATGGACATTCAATTCCGCCGATGACGGCAATTACGACAGAAACGGCGCGTTAGACGCCGCCATTAAAGCCTACAAATCAAAACTTGTTTCCATTCAAGGCATGGGCTCTTCCGATTCAGGCGATCCTGGCGATTCCGGCGAAAACAATACCATTACCGATAACGTTATCTGCACATTTACCAAAGACGGAGGAAACAATCCTGTATTTTCCATCACCGGAAATACGTCCAACAGCAAGGGGACTGTAAGCGTAGACGGCGTGACGTATAACTATTGCCTTAAAATGGAATCCACCACAAAAATAACATTCAACATCGACAAGCCAATGATGCTAAAACTAATTTTCGGTTTGGGATCAGACGCGGCGACATCAGGTAAAAGAGTTAAGATTGACGGAACAAACGAAACAATCTCAGGTTCGGAAGGCATAATGACCAAGACTCTTGCCGCCGGCGCTCACACTATTGAAAAGGGAGATACGCTCAATTTGTTTTATATATCGTTAAGCGGACAGGATTAGCGTTGTGCTTCAAATAGGGCTGCGGGCGCATGATTACGGAACAAATATGCCGCCCGAAAAACTTGCGGATACCCTTGCTTCCTATAAGCCCGCTTCAATTCAACTTGCTTTGGCAAAAGCTTTATCAGGCGTTCCGGGAGCGGGAGGCATCACACCCGGTTACGCCCGCGGGATAAAAAATATTTTTAGTGAACGCGGCATTTCAATCGCCGTGCTTGGCTGTTACATAAACCCAGTTCATCCCGATCCCGCAATTCGCGAAAAACATCTTCGCCGTTTTGAAGAACACCTGCGTTTTGCCCGCGATTTCGGCTGCGCCATTGTGGGAACCGAAACCGGCTCATGCAACGGCGACTGTTCATTTCATCCGGATACGGAAAAAGACGAAACTCTCGACCTGCTTTGCAATTCGCTGGAACGGCTGATAAAAACTGCGGAAAAATGCGGGGCTATCGCCGCTATTGAAGCGGTCGCGGATCAGCACACCGTATCAAGCATAGAAAAAATGAGCGCCGTTATGCGGCGGCTTGCCTCCCCAAGTCTGAAGGTTATTTACGATCCTGTAAATTTAATCCCCAATGCCGGTCTTAGAGAAAACTGGTCTTTTCAAAGCCAGAAAGATTTTTTCGAAAAAGCCTTTGCCGCCTTTGGAGATGAAATCGTCGCCATCCACGCCAAAGACTTTAAAATGGGCGTTAACGGAAAAATAGGCACCCTTCCCGCCGGAACCGGTGAATTGGACTACCCTGCCCTATTATCTCTGCTTGGAGAACGCAAACCGGGTATTGACATACTCCTTGAAAACTCAAGCCCCGATACCGGCAGGCAGGCAATGGCGTTTTTAAGGTCACTTGATCATTGACAATAAAGTTTTTAAAAGGAAAAAACCAATTTAATAATGTAAAAAGAGTTTTCAGTTTTTATCTGAACTCTCTTTGCATATCCTGTTTGTTTTGTTATAATATTTGTATATAACTAAAGTTAATACTCTGGATGTGTATTATTATAGGAGATGTTTATGAAAGAAAATATTTTAAAAAGTTTTCATTCATTTTTTCTTGGATTAGCGGTTATTATAATAATTTATTTAGGAGCTTCCTGTTCGGCTTCGGTAAAAAGCTGGTATGTCAGTTCACAGGGGGATGACGACAACAACGGCACTTCAGAAAAAACTCCATTTAAAACGCTTGCAAAGGCTATTAATACCGTTTCCACCCAAAAAGGGAAATGTTCCATTATAATAACCGGCGTTCTTAACGCGGAGAGCGAAGGCGGTAATGAAAAAGCTGTTTTTCTTATTGGCAGAACGGAAAATGAGAGCCTTACCATTACCGGTAAAGCCGGCGCAGATGACGAGCAACGGGCAATTTTAAGCGGCGCTGATCAAACACTGCCGATATTACAGATTAAAAACGGTATTAATCTGCGTTTTGAAAACATAGAAATTTCCGGCGCTTCAGAAAATGACGGTGTAATTATAACCGTACATTCTAACATAACGTTGGGAAAAGGCGTAAAAATAGCCAATAATAAAGGAGCCGGCATAAGGGTTACAGACAGATCAACACTCATCATGGAAGGAGGTGAAATATCCGGCAATAAAAACAGAGGCGTTTTTATTGCAGAAGGTTGTACATTTAACATGATTGACGGAAAAATAAGCAATAATACAATATCAAATGAGTGGATAGGCGGAGGCGGTGTTTGTATTGAGGGGAGCTTCACAATGGAAGGGGGACAAATCAGTGAAAACCAGGCAAATTCACCCGGAAGAGGCGGCGGTGTCTCTGTTAATGCCGAAGCATCATTTACCTTCAAGAATGGAAAAATCATCAATAACAAGGCGGTAGGATATACCAGTCATGGTTATGTTACTAATGGCGGAGCCGGCGGTGTTTTTATTTATGGCGGTCCAGGCGGCAAAACTAAATTTATTATGGAAGGAGGAGAAATCAAAGGCAATACCGCCGAAAGGTATGGCGGCGGCGTTATCCTTAGTACTGATCAAGGCGGAAAAGGAACTTTTACCATGCACGGAGGCATCATTACCGGTAATACTGCCAGAGGAGGCGGCGGTTTGCAAAACTACGGAAACAGATTTACAGTAACCATTGACGGAGGTAAAATTACCGGCAATACCCCAAATGATACTGATAACAGTTGGAATTGGTAACAACTGGACATCCCAACCACCGTCCACTTGACTAGCCTATTTATCAGGAATAGAATCATTAAAGAGGTATTTTTGGAGGACGGGATAACTATAGCTTTTGAGAATAGGGAACTTCTGTCCGGAATTTGCGGGGCAAACGACGGAAACCTTAAGGTTATAGAAGGGACTCTGGGCGGCTTTATCACGGCAAGGGGCAATGAAATTCATTTTGAAAGCCGCGATGAAGCCGGAATCAAACGCTTTAGGACGATAATGGATAATCTTATCACAGCGGTTAATGAGGGCGAACAGCCTTCTGCCGATTATATCCGCGCCCTTGCGGATGATTTGCCGTTTTCAGAGACTGAAGAAAAAGCGGGGAGTCTTTTCCGCGATTCAATGATTCAAATCCCACACGGATTTAACCGCGTTTATCCCCGCACAAGGAACCAGGCTCTCTATATACAAGGAATGAGGGAGAATGAAATTTGTTTCTGCATAGGGCCTGCCGGCACGGGGAAAACCTATCTTGCGATTGCCCACGCCCTGCAAATGCTGCTCTCAAAAAAAATGCGAAAACTTGTCCTTACCCGCCCGGTTGTGGAAGCAGGTGAAAACCTGGGTTTCCTTCCAGGCGATCTTGCCCAAAAAATAGACCCGTATTTAAAACCGCTTTACGACGCAATGGAATCGCTCGTCCCTTATGACGTGATAAATAAAATGGAAGAAACCCGTTCAATAGAAATTGCCCCGCTTGCGTACATGAGGGGAAGAAGTTTAAACGACTGCATGGTAATTCTTGACGAAGCGCAGAACACTACCAAAGAACAGATGAAAATGTTTTTAACAAGAATCGGGAACGGCACTCGGGCTGTAATTACAGGGGACAGCACTCAAATTGACCTTCACCGCAAATCAGATTCAGGGCTGCTGCACGCCATGGAAATATTAAGAAATGTCGAGGGGTTAAGCTTTACTTTCCTGCATACAAGCGACGTGGCGCGCAATCCCCTGATAAAAAAAATAATACAGGCATACAATGAAAGCGAAAAATGAAAAAGAAAAAATAGTAATTAGCTCGGTATTAAACCGTTTGCGTTCAGGTCCGGCTATTTTTAGCTTTGCGTTATGTGTCATTACTATAGCGGTTATAATTGTATGCGAAAACATGGGCTTTATTGATGAAATACGAAGAATTATCGGCAATATTTTCCTTGTTTTTTCTTTATACGTCATGTATGTTATTTTACAGGGACGCGCGGTTCTCGGCAAAGAATTAAATAACAGCGAACGTTATCTGCTTGCCTCCATTGTCGGCGCTTACATCATAGGTTCGGTATTAATTAAATATCTTACTTCCGTCATTGACGCCTTCCCCATATCACTTGCTATTCCCACAGGGCTTTGCATAATGCTGCTGGCTGTTTTTATGGGAAAAAGAACCGCAATGATTATGGCGATTGCCCTGCCGTTAGGCGCTTATTTTACCGGCGCTTTTGACTTCTATTCATATCTAATCGCGCTTGTTTCAGGAGCCGCGGCGTCTACCGTCCTTCATAATGAATCAAACAGAATGAGCCTTATAAAGGCAGGCGTTGTAATTGCGGCGGCAAATTGTTTCGCGGTTGTAGTGGTATTGTTCATACGCCAGGCAAATATTTATGAATACCCCGCTCTTTTGTTCTGGGCCGCGCTTAACGGCATTATCTGCGGAATGTTAACCCTCGGTTTTTTGCCGCCTCTTGAACACGCGCTTAACGCGGTAACGCCGTTCAGGCTTATGGAGTTATCCGATTTAAACGCCCCAATTTTGCGCAAATTGTTTACAACGGCTCCGGGAACTTACAGCCATTCGCTGATGGTGGCAAATCTCGCCGAACAGGCATGTCAGGACATTGGGGCAAACGCCCTCCTCGCGCGGGTAGGCGCTTATTACCATGACATCGGAAAAATGGAAAATCCGGACTACTTTGTTGAAAATCAAACTGACCATAACAGGCACGATGAAATAGCGCCGCGCCTTTCCGCCACAATAATCCGAAGCCATGTAAAACTTGGCGTTGAAAAAGCGCAAAGTCTGGGGCTTCCAAAAGACGTAATTTCAATAATCGCGGAACACCACGGCAACTCGATTATTTCCTGGTTTTACAATAAGGCGACAGAGCAGGAAGTAACCGTCAGCTCAGAAGATTTTTCGTACCCCGGCAGTCCGCCGCGTTCAAAGGAATCGGCTATCGTAATGCTTGCGGACATTACCGAAGCGGCGGTACGGACATTAAACAAGCCGACGGCGGGCAAGATTGATAAATTTATACAACAGTTATTCGAGGCAAAAATCGATCATGGGCAGCTTTCAGAATCAGACCTTTCTTTCCGCGACCTTGAAATAATTAAAAAGTCCTTTGTAAGAGTACTTGCCGGTTATTATCACGCCAGAATTGAGTACCCCAAACAAAAAGAGGAAAAGCAGGATGAATAACGTAACCATCAGCGTGCAGGATATCCCGCTGCCTTCCTGGAGCGGCAACGCAAGCCTCTTTGCCTTGAAAGTCCTTGATGAAATAAAACGCGATAATTGGGAACTGTCCGTTCTTTTCTGCGATGACAAAACAATCGCCGATTTAAATTTTCAATACCGCAATAAAAACGAACCTACGGATATACTTTCATTTAATCTTGGCGAAACAATAAAAGAAGGAAAAAAAACAACGTACTTTCCCGGAGACATCGTCATCTCCCTGGATACCATGAAAGAAAACGCGCTATATTTTCAAACCCCCCAGGATGAGGAGTTACGCAGATTGTTGATTCATGGTATTCTGCACTTAGACGGAATGGATCATAAAACTTTGGAAAAGGATGAGCCTATGCTTGAATTACAGGAAAAGATACTGAACAAGCTCGGAACGGAACAAATAATTCCTCATAAGGGGGAAAAAAATTGAAAACCCCTTTTAAGATAAATTCACAGGCAATTAAAGAACTGGAAGAGGATCAAAGACAGATGATCCGCGGCGTTGTGGAATTATCGGACACAACCGTCAAAGAAGTGATGGTTCCAAGAACCGACACTGTTTTTCTTTCCGCAGCCGCCTCAAAAGAAGAATTGCTTAAATGTATTTCTGAAAGCGATCATTCGCGTTTTCCCGTATACCGGGATACTGTAGACAATGTAATAGGCATACTGCATGTAAAAGACATTTTAAAAGCGCTTGTAAACGACAGGCCTTTGGATATAAATACAATGCTCAGAAAGCCTTTCTTTGTGCCTGTTTCCAAACATATCGACGATCTTTTACGGGAACTGCGCCGTAAAAAAGTCCATATAGCGGTAGTGGTAGACGAATACGGCGGAGTGTCAGGCATCGTTACAATGGAAGATATAATAGAAGAAATAATCGGAGACATTCAGGATGAATTTGACCACGAAACTGAAGATGTTGTAAAAATCAGCGAAGGCGTCTGGGTGTGCGACGCGAGGGTAAACCTTGAATTTTTAGCGGAAGAAACAAACATGGATCTTCCCGTTGATGATTTTGACACGCTTGGCGGCTTTGTATTTGATCTGTTCGGCAAAATACCGGTTAAAAGTGAAAATATTGAATATAAGGATTACGATTTTATCATACAGGAAATGGACGGGCATAAAATTAATTCGATAAAAATCGTAACTCATAAAAAGGATTAGTTGTTTTTAGAGGGGAGGGGTAATTTAATGCCGCGTTTACGAATTTTTATTTGTCTTATTTGCGTCTTATCGTTCTTTCCCGTAAAACTATACGCGCAGGCGCAGGGAACAGCGGCATCGTATTTTGAGCGCGGCAAAAACCAGATGGCTGACGAAAACTGGTACTCCGCCGTTGAATCATTCCTTGAATGTTTAAGACTCAATCCCGCCCATGCGGAGGGAACCGCCTCTCTTGCTGAATGTTACTACGAACTTGCGGAATTTGACGAAGCGCTTAACTGGGTAAGAAAAGCGAAACAGCTTGCGCGGACTAATATGTCGGTTGCAAATTTGGAAGTCTTTATCCTGATTGCGCTTGGACAACTTGATACCGCCTCTTCACTTGTAAACGGAATACTCGCAAAAGAACCTTACAACAGAGAAACTCTGTTTGCCGCAGGAGAACTTGACATTGCAAGAAACAGGCCTTCCGAAGCCATGTTGCGCTACCGCGACGCGGTAAGGCGTTACCCCGACGACCGCAGGCTTTTAATTTCACTCGCCCTTGTAACTCTTTCCCTTGGCGATGGCGATACCGCCGCCTCCTACATAAACAGCGCCCTTGTACAGCATCCCGACGATTACCGCGTTTACTATTACGCCGCTTACATTTACTCACAGAACAACAAAATTACTGAGGCAATTGGTTTCGCTGAACGTTCCCTTTACTTTAAACCCAATCACGCGCCAAGCCGCTCTTTAATGGCGTCTCTTCGTTACCGTAACGGCGAGTATGAAGAAGCGGCGCGGCTTTGCGATGTGATAATTGCCGGCAACAGACAAGATATGAGCGCGTGGTATTTAAAGGGGATGTCTCTTATACGGTTGAACCGTAATCAGGACGCGATAACAATCCTTTCAACCGCTATTTCCGTTAATGAAGAAGATGAATTTATCCGCGCCGTGTTGGAAGAAACTCTTTTCTCTTCCACTCCTCTTGAAGATCCGCGCCGCGCAAGATTTGCAACTTGGCACTTTAACAAAGCGCGAAGTTTCCGCCAGCGCAATTTAATTGAACAGGCGCTTTTTGAGTACCGCCGCGGTTTAAGAATGAATCCCTTTGCGGCGGACAGGCGCGAATACGCGGAATTGCTCAGGCTTTCCGGCTACCCCGCCCGCTACCTTGAAGAACTTCGCTTTTTACAGGATCAGGGCATGGCAGACCGCAGCATAAATGACGCGGTAGAAGCCTACGGCTCGCTTTTATCAAACGCACTCTTTAAACAATGGAAGGTAAACCCCGTTGATTTGGCCGAGAGGCATTGGAAGATCGCTGTCTTTTCACTGGCGGGACAATCAAGTTTTTTCCATGCGGACGCGGGGTCTGTCGCCGCAGGCGTTATCCGCGAATTGCTTGTACACGACCGCAATATTACTCCGATGAACATGGATTTACGCCAGGCGGTTTTTTCACAGGCGTTCAGGCATGCAAGGGAAAGCGGGGCGGATTATTTCATCCTTGTTTCAGTTACGGAAAATGAACGCGACATTTCCATAAAAGCCGAAGTTTTTGTGGGGAGGACTGGCTCTCCCGCGGGAACTTTTTACACTTACCGAACCGGAGTTGACAGGCTGCGCGACGCTTCACGCGGCATAGTAACGCAGTTCTCAGCGTCATTGCCGATTCGCGGCAGGCTGCTTATTAGAAAGCAGGGACAGGCGCTGATTAACAAAGGAAAAGCCGACGGGATACAAAAGGATACCGTATACGACGTTGTAAAACGTGGGCGTTTGCAGACAGCCAACGAAGGCATCGCCATTATTTATTCAAGCGACGAGCTTGTAGGAAAATTGACAATCACCGATGTTGATGAAGAGATAGCCATCGGCGCTTTGGCGAGAAACGGTTTCTTTGACCGCATTGAACCGGAAGACGAGGTAATCCTTCAAGCCAAAACAAGCAAAGGCGCGGAAAACGCGGCAAACCCGGAATTAAGGTCGTTATTAAGGACATTGCGTTAAAAAATTAACGTTTGAATTTCACCACGAACCACACGAACACTCACGAACCAAGAGGGATTTGAGCTTACCATTTATAAACGAGTAGAACGAGAGCATAAGACTTAAGGGGTCTTGTACGTCATCTTATCGTGAAATTCAAGATAATCTTTCGGACGAAAACCCCTGATCTCTTTAACTTTCTACTACATATATATTTGTAGTAAATCTCTCCGCTTTCTCGGTTCGTGTTGGTTCGTGTGGTTCGTGGTAAAAATTCTTCTAATATTTTAACGGCTCAACATGAATAGTCGCAGACATGCCAAATTTATCCAGAATAATTTCTTCAATTTCTGACGCAATCCTATGGCCTTTTTCTATTGTTAAATCTTTATTAAGCCTTATATGAAAAGTTAATTCTTTTTGAGAAATATAATTATGAATATGCAGATGATGGATTTTTAAATCATCATAATATATACTTTGGATTTCATTTGTTAATTTATTAATCAAATCCTGATCCGGCTGTTCGCCTAAAATTTTATTTATTGCTTCTTTTAAAATTGTAAAAGCCGCGTAAAACAGCATAATGGCGATGATTGCCCCCAGCACGCTGTCAATCCACCAGAACTTTTTCGCGAATAATATGCCGACAAGCACAACCACGGAAGAAAGCGCGTCCGATCTGTGATGCCACCCGTCTGCTCTTACGCTGGAATTATCAGTTTTGCGCCCGATATAAAACGCGTATTGCGCCAGCAGTTCTTTTACAATAATTGAGACGGCGGTTACAATAACCGCTATTGTCCCGTATTCAACCGTATCTTTATACAAAAAATGCCTGAATGAACTTTCCAAAAAACCAAACGCGATGACGGCTAAAATAACCGCGATAAAAATCGAGGCAATTTGTTCCCATCTGCCGTGTCCGAACGGGTGTTCCTTGTCGGCTTTTTTTGCCGATAATTTTGAGGCAATAACAACCACAATCGAGCTGATGGAATCGGACAAAGTATGCCACGCGTCCGCGGCAAGCGCGAGGGAACCTGATACTACGCTTGCCCACATTTTCAGGATAAATAACAGAAAATTTAATACTATTGAAACAGTTCCTTCAATGTATCCCGCTTTTGTTTTATTCATTTTAATTCCATACTCTCCTGAAAACTTTCAGTAATTTTATCATAGTAAATATTTTGATTCAACAAGGGTTTCCCTTAGGGTATTCCCTAGACCGCCGGAATATGATATAATGATTAGGTATAAAAGGGGAATGTCCATGTCAGAAACGGCGGAAAAGCCGAACAACGCCCATGAAGATAAATATCTGATTTTTTCTATTTCTGATCGGCATTATGCCTTTCCGGCGGATGTTGTCGGCGAAGTCGCCAACTGTGATCCCGTATTCCCGCTGCCCCTCTTGCCATCCTATGTATTTGGCTTTATAAACCGTTATTCGGTTCCCCATGCTTTATTTGACATTGGTTTTTTATTAACTAATGTACAAGGCCCCCGAAACGAAGCCTTAGTTATCAAAAGCGAAATTGACAATGTCGCATTTTCCATTGATAAAGTAGCCGGCATCGCCAGCATAGCGCCGGGAAACCTTAACCGCCTCGAAGCGGGCTCAAGGCCGGATGAAACAAGCGGCACGGTATACGCCTCGTTTAAATGGAACGGCGCGGACGTGTTTGTAATTGACGTTAAGCGCATATTAGCCCGCGCCGCCGCGGAAGGGACGGTTTAGCATGAGGGTATTCTTAAGCGCCTATCCCAGCTTTACTCTGGCAATCCCAATGGACGCGGTTGGTTCAATGATGCTGTACAATAAAGAAACTGAAAAAAACATACTGTACGATCAGGAAAAGCGAAATACCTATGTTTCCCTTCCGGGACTGTTTAATATGAAAGACAAAAGCGTTTATCACGGCATTATTCTGAGGGGATATAACAGCAACGAAAATAAAATCGTTCTTTTAACCGCCGAAGTAAAACGCGACACTGAAATCCCCGACGATGAATTTTACCCCATACCGAAAACATTGGGCACAATGAACTTTGCCTCAATGTTCAAAGGAATACAATTTTCGGGGAGCCCGGTTCTTCTTTTAAATATTGAAAATTTGATTCAAATTGTACAAAAGGATAAACCGCCGCCGGAAGAAAAAAAACCTGATGCAGATATAGTAAAAAAAGAGGATGAAAAGAAATCTGATACAGATATAATAGAACAAAAAGGTGAATAATATTTTTAACGCTTTCTTTAAGGAGAATTTTTAATGAAAAAGTTTAGAGTTTTTTGGGTATTAATAACCATATTTGCAATTTGTGGCTGTGGATCGCAATCGCAGTCAAATAAGGGAACGGCGCCTAAGGCAAGATATATATATCTGAAAGATTATATGGCCGACCCCTCAGCCCATGTTTTTAACGGCAAGGTGTATATTTATCCTTCCCACGACTGGAAAAGCGGCATAACGTCGAATGGCAACGGCGAAGCTTTTCAAATGAAAGACTATCATGTGTTCTCAATGGACGATATGGAAAACGGCGAAGCAACCGATCTCGGTAAAATATTGGACCTTAAAGATATTCCCTGGGCTACAAGCCAATTATGGGCTCCTGATGCCGCGTATAAAAACGGCAAATATTATTTTTATTTTCCGGCAAGGGATAAAAGCCACGTTTTTCGTATCGGCGTTGCAATAGCGGATCGCCCCGAAGGGCCCTTTATTCCGGAGAGCGAGCCGATTAAAGGAAGCTACAGTATCGATCCATGCGCTTTTGAAGACAACGGCGCGTATTATTTGTACTTCGGCGGATCGGGAAGCCATCCTGCAGGCGAATCGTATTCCCTGGCGCGCGTCGCAAGGCTCAGCGAAGACATGCTGCAGTTTACCGAAGAGCCAAGACCCATTGTTATTTTAGACAAAAAAGGCAAACCCAATAGGGATTACTACGCCCAATTTTTTGAAGCTCCATGGATGCACAAGTACAACGGGAAGTATTATTTTTCCTATTCCACCGGTAATTCGCATCTTTTGTGTTATGCGACAGGCGATAACCCCTACGGGCCGTTTACATATCAAGGAGTTATTTTAACTCCGGTAGTAGGCTGGACTACCCATCATTCAATTGTCGAGTTCAATGGAAAGTGGTGGCTGTTTTTCCACGACAGCCGCCCGTCAGGCGATGTGACATGGCTAAGAAGCCTGAAGGTAGTTGAATTGATTTATAACGAGGACGGGACGATTCAAACCATTAAAGGCGGAGGCAACTGGTAGCGACTATCAGGGCAAATTATCTCATTTGGAGCAGTTACAAACCAAGTTGTCTTTGTACTTTTAACCTAAAATCAGATAAAGCTTTGGCTTTGGTTTTCTCACCGCTTACATATGAATAAACTTCATCAAAGAAAAGATACTCAATAGCGTCATCAGTACTCTGATCCAACTTACCGTTAATATTTTTTACTATATCCGCAAAAGCGGCATAATAATTCTGTCCGTTAAGAAAAGGTTCTCTGTAGTTGTTTTTGATTCGGTTTAATGTATTTATACTATTAACAAAATCCCCTGTATCGTTTGCCCATGCCTCAAGTAAGCTGTCATTAGCGGTAAAATATTCGATCATAGCTAATGCCGCTTCGGGATTTTTAGTGTTTTTTGAAACGCCAATCCATGTGCCGCCCCAACGCCAGCTTGCAGGACCCTGGATCATTGCCCAGTCGCCGCTTGTATCAGGAGCGTTTGTTTTCAAAACATAGTGGAGGCCCCATTGCGGAAAAAAGTAAGAGAACACTTCAAGTTTTCCGCTTTTATCTCTAAGCATGTCTTTCATGCCGGCAAACCAGCCTTCCGACCACTGACCAACTCCTCCTTCCAGGCGGTTAGCATACATGGTTTTATAAATGTCCATCATCTCTTCCATAACCGGATCAATTACAAGTTTGCCATTCACAACCCAGGGCTGCTTACGCGCGCCGAGGAATGACCGGTTAAGATCATCCAAACTGGATACAACTACGCATCTTCCGCCGGACTTTTGGTTAAGAAGTTTTGCAGATTCAAGTAACTTCCCCCGATCTGAAAATAACGCCTGCACTTTTATAGGATCATCAGTGCCAAGATACTTACGGGCAAGACTGCGCCTGTAAAACATAGCGCCCGGACATGATTGCCATGACATTGCGTAGACCTTGCCGTTATATGTTCCTACTTCAACCGGATAAGCGATAAGTTTGGATTTATTTTTTTCATAAATACTTGTTAGATCCAAAAGAAGCCCGGATTCAACATATTTGCGGACAAACGAGGATTCCAGAGTTAAAACATCCGGCGCTTTATCGGAGTTCAACACCCGGTCTACCCTGTCCTGGAATTGATCCGAGGGAGTTTGAGAATAATCAACCTCAATCCCGGGATGGGATTTTTTGTAATAATTATCCAACATATCAGCTATTTCATCCGTGAAAGACCAAACTACCAATTTACTCTTTGATTGTGTTCCGGCATTTGATGTAGAACTAAGATCGGGAGGACTGGAAGCAGGACCTGAATAAAGCCATAATTGACCGCTTAGAGTATAAGCGCCTGCTTTTTTACTTTGCGATTTATAATAGTTTATAAACCCTGTCGGCAGTCCAAGTCTTCCTAAAGTGGAATCAGGCCAGTTTGCGGGAAAAGTTATTTTTTTTAAACTGGAACTGTTAATGTTGGAAAAAGGTTCTTCTCCATAGTACCAATGTTTGGATATTTGAAAAACTGATTCTATGTAAAGTTCACCAATGTTCCATCTGTAAAAAGCTCCTCCGCCAATATCTTTTACCGAAGACGGTATAACGAGAATTTGCGGCGAAGATTGTGAAGCCGCATTAGCAAACGCCCCTTGCCCTATTTTAGTTACGCCTCTGGGTATTACTAATCCGGATAAAATTCCACCGCTTCTGTCTGCATAATGATCAAATGCCCTATTGCCAATTTCACGCAATGTGTTAGGTAATATAATGCTTTTAACACGATTAGGAAAAACTTGAGACGAATCGCCATATCCCATATCTTTTAACAGGGGAAAAAAAGCTTCATCATCAATAATTGTAACAGAAATACCACTAATACTGCCCGGTATTACCAGTGTATCGTCTCTCTTTTTTCGGGTATCTAAAAACCCCATAATTTTAATCGTACCATTCGGCAACTGTTCAATTCTAAAGTCATCTGGACTTTGCGCTGATGTAATGCTTGTTACTGCCAGCATGAGCGCAAAAAATATAATAAATGGCTTTTTGTTCATTTTAGAACTCCTTCTTGTGTTATTCTTTTTTAATTTTAGCATTTTAGAAGAAAATGGCAAATAGTAAAAATACCGCTTTTTTCTTCTATGTTCATACAATATATCAGAATAAATTCTTAATCAATTATTTATAAAAAATCTTAAAAAAAATAAATATTTTTATTGAAAATTTTTATAATATGTGATATATTCAATTTGTAGGGAGGTATTATAAGCGGGGTATCCCATCGCGATGTTGTTCGTCGAACCTGCATCGTAATCTAGTTCGTAATTTTCACAGCTTTCAGAAATTTCTTTTGTGAAGGTTGTAAGGAGGAAAGATGGTAAAATTCATTGATGTTTTTATGACGCGTGAAGAAATGGAAGAAGAAATGCGCATGTCTGAGCTTATGGATATTGAAGCCGCTGAAATGGCTAAAATGATCGAAGGCGTCGATTATAAAATCGTTGATATTTTTGAAAAAGAATAATTAAAATAATAATTTTAAGTTTATATTAAATAATTTTTTTGGTTTGTAAATAAATAATTTTTGGTTTGTAAATAAATAATTTTTTTGGTTTGTAAATAATTAATCTTTCAGGTTTGTAAATAAATAATTTTTTTGGTTTGTAAATAATTAATTTTTAGAGCCGCCTGCAGCAGAGCGGGCGGCAAAATTCCCTAACCAACAACTTTTTAAGGAGGCAAATATGGCTTATGGTGACAAGTTTGACGGTGATGGTTTTGAAGACCTTGAGTATGATCCAATCAATCAAGATTTTGAAGACACCAGAAATGGAGACCGTTATGACTACATGGAAGACGATGACGGTCATCTTTATCTTGGAAAAACAACCGATGACGATTGTGATGAAGAAGAATAATTTTTTTGATGTAATATAATTTATTTGATGTAATTAATTTAGTTAAAACCGTCAGTAACAAAACTGACGGTTTTTTTATGCCGCCAGCCAACTTGATAATTACAATATAATTGTGTAAAATAAGAATAATTTTTTTATGTTATGCGACAGGTGATAATCCCTACGGCCAGTTTACATATCAGGGAGTCATTTTAAATCCGGTAGTAGGTTGAAATATAACGAGGTCGGAACGATTCAAACGATCAATGGCGGCGGCTCGTATTGAAAAATAACAAATAACAGGTAACAAATAACAAATAAATATATTAGTCAGCAAGCATTGCATGTAAACAACACGCTTAGCTTTCTAAGCTCGCTTTCTTCTCTTTGTTATTTGTTATTTATTATTTGTTATTTGTTAAAAACCTCTCAATCTCCCCCGCCGTAGAGAACCTCAGCGCCTTTCTTGCAATCTCTTCCGCCTGCGCAACAGTAACAGCAGAAATCGCTTTTTTTACAACCGCAACCGACGCAGCTCCCATGCTGAATTTTCGCAGGCCAAGGCCGATAAGCGCTGGTACGGCGAATGGATCGCTTCCAAGCTCTCCGCAAATCGATATTGGCTTTTTAGCGTTATTAAAAGCTGTAACCGTATCTTTTATCAGCTTGAACATGCCGGGGTGATAGCTCTGGTAATAAGGTTCCACAGCGGCGTTCATTCTGTCCGCGGCGCATAAATACTGGCAAAGATCGTTTGACCCTATGCTTGCAAAATCAACTTCTTTTGCCGCTAAACCGGCAATCAGGGCGATGCTTGGAACCTCTATCATAATGCCGATCTTAAATTCGCCGAATTGAATGTTTTCATTTTTTAACTCGTCTTTTATGTCCGCGATTATTTCTTTTGTTTTTCTAATATCGTCAAGAGAGCCGACCATCGGCAGCATAAGCCAGAGATTACCGTAAATAGAAGCGCGAAGAGCCGCCCTTAACTGGGTTTTAAAAATATCAAGATTACTGAAGCAAATTCTTATGCCTCGGTTTCCTAAAAAAGGATTATCTTCGTGTTTTTGTTCAATACACGATACCTGCTTATCCCCTCCAATATCAAGGACGCGCAAAATAACCGGTCTTTTGCCGAAACATTCCAGAACTTTTTTATAAGTTGAAAATTGTTCTTCTTCCGACGGCAAAGTGTTTCGCCCCATATAAAGAAATTCAGTCCTGAATAAACCTACGCCGTCCGTATAACTTTGCGCGCCAAGTTCGTCATCATTGGCGTTTGATATATTTATGTCAATATCAATTTTTGCCCCGCAGGCTGTTACAGCTTCCCTGCCCCGAAATGTTTCGGCGTCATTTCTGTCGCGGTTAAAAACGCCGCTTTTCTTTTGATACTCTTTTACAATGCCTTCATCAGGATCAATAATTACAGTTCCTTCTCCGGAATCAACCGCGCAGAGCTGTCCCTGTTTCACGGAACTTAACAGTCCCTCAATGCCTAAAACGGCGGGGAGCCCGTAACTTTTTGCGATAATGGCGGCGTGCGATGTAACCCCGCCTGTTTCGGTAAGGATTGCCAGTATTTTACCGCTATTAAAACCGGCGGTGCCGGAAGGTTTAAGTTCGCGGGCGGCAATAACACAGGGTTCTTTTATAGAAGAAAGAGAACTTGATTTTTGCCCGTACCATAAACGAAGAAGCATGGCGCGAATGTCGTCAAAATCAGCCGCGCGTTCCGCGATGAGCGGATCTGATGTTTTTCTTAAAACGCCAAGAACGGTTTCATAGACCTGATAAATTGCCCAATCTCCCGCCCAATGCTCATTAAGTATCCTTGCCGGAATCTCTTCGTTAATGATGATGTCTTCCACAATTTCCTTGTGCGCGGTAAAAATTTCCGCTTTTACAGGATCAACGCATCCAATGGAAGTTTTAATTTTTTCAATCTCGTCAAGGGCTTCTTTTTTAATTGAATAATAGCGGGCAAGGTGCGCCTGTTCCTTTCCTGCCGGAACAAAGCTTTCACAGGGAATGTCAAATTTTTCATCGTAGATATAAATATGCCCCACGGCAATTCCGGGGGCAACTCCTTTTCCTTTTAATATCATGAGGATATTAAAAAGGCTGCCGGTTATTAAAATCAGCAGCCTTTCCGATTTCTACCAACCGTCAACCATATCATCCGGATCGCGGTGATTCTCGGTAAATAGGTCGGTTACTGCGCGGAGATCGTCAAAATAGATATAATAGCTGCCTCTGGCTTCCATCGGGTCGCAATTAATTCTAAAACCCGTTATTTTAATGCCAAAGTTGCCATGATAATGGTAGCTTCTTTGAATTACGCCCGGCTGTCCTTCGTTTTCAGGAGCCGGAGGAATGACGACAGTCAGTTTCTGCCAGCCGATAAAATTAAGTTTTCCAAAGCTAAATTCATAATCTCTTCCAAAGAAATCTTGAATTAAAAGGAAAAGTTCATGATTAAAGTTACGTCCTGCAACCCACACAGAAACGGTTTTTGTAATTCCCTCTATCGGAATTGGGCGCGCTGGATAAATAAAGAACTGACTGTAGCTCCTGCGGAGAAAATCTATTCTGGTGCCAAGTACGTATTGATCGGGAATATTCATGTTTTCTTCATCCGGGATTTTTTGTTTTCCGTTGGGAGAACCTAAAAACAGCCTGCTTGTCGGAAAACCGTCGTCATGAGATATTCTGGATCTCCAGAAACCGTCATGCTCGAACCTGTCAACGGACACTTCTTTTATTAGTTGTTGTCCTGCGTCAATTCCAATTTTATCCGGATCAGCCGCGCCAACATTTTGTTGGGCAAAGGCAAAGCCGCCGATACACAAAATTAATGTAATAACTAAAAACTTCCTCATTTTGATACTCCTTATTTTTGAGCCCAGAGCTTTTGAACATTTTCCGGATCAGCCAAATCGCTGCCGTCAAACAGAGCTTCATTTACATCTGTTAAGATTTTAAGCTGTTTAAAATAAATATAAAAATTGTCAACTCTTTCTACAGGCTGGGTCCATAACCTGAACTTTACAAAATGTAAACTTGGATAAGTAGGCTCGTCCTTAATCTGTGGTTTATCCGTTATATCTTTTCCAAGCGCTTTTGCTCTTTTTAGAGGTTCTGATTCCGTCCATACTGTTTGATTAAGGTTAGTGGGAATATTTACGCTCATATTTTTCCAGCCAAGGAAATAAACGCTTCCAAAATTGAGAATATGAACTACGCCATTATAATCCCTGAAATAGACTTCCATGTAATATCTCATATTGGATCCCCATACCCACATATCCATTCTTTTCATTCTGCCGGGGATAGGTATTCCAATCGGCTTTTCATCAGGATCATCCGCTAAAACAGGATAAATATCTATCCAGTTATAGCCTCTTCGATCAAAACGACCGTTTAATCCCAGGCTTTTCGGATTGCCGTCAGCCTTTCCTGCTCTGAAAGCCTGGCTTGGAAACGCGTCAACATAAGTGAGTAACGGATAAGTGGTATCGTCGGTTTTGGTGATAAACCGGCTGGCATCCGTTTTCCATTTATATATTGAGTCGCCATTCCCGTTAAAAGACTCTAAAACCCAGTTGTTAAGGTTTTCTGCTCTGTACTGACCATGGACTGATAAAACCGTTATACATGCCCATACAATCAGGCAGATAAATTTCAAGCTTCTTTGTTTCATCATTAAGCTCCTTTAATAATCTACTTAAATTATATTATTTTGAAGTATCTTTGTCAAACCTTACCTAAAGGTTTTTTTACATTTTACCTTGTTTTTTTATCAGGGCGACAACATCCTTGTCAAATTTTTTCTTATTTAATACCAGGAATTCGGACTTAATAAGTCCGTTTTTCTCCCCTGCGCCGACCATTCTGACGGTCTGACGCGCCTGCGCCCAGGGGGAATCATTAACAACCATGACCACGTCGGACGGCAGAAAAAATGGGTCAATACATGTAAAAGCAATGACCGGGACGCCTGTTTTCTTGTCCAGATACTCATAACCCAGGCCTACAAGGATAACACAGGTAAAATCAGTTTTATCCATACTCTGTGAAAAATAATAAAAAAATTGAGTTTCTGTAAGAACTCCATTGTCATATAAGCTTTTTAAAAAAATATCATTCGCTTGGGGCAGATTCCGGTCAAGAAAAATTGCGATTTTATCATTTTTTTCCGTTTCTGGGGCAGAATCATCATTTTTTGGCTCCTCTTCATGCTTAAGAGCGCTAATTGCAAGCCCTAAATTGTATAAATCGCCGTTCATATCCGTTTTATAGATAAAATACTCAGATTTATCAGCTCCAAGCGCGTTTTCAGCCGGATTTTCAATCTCAGGGTACCTTCCTTCAAGCACAACAACAGGTATTTCGGGGTTTTGCTCCCTGTAAAACTGCGCCGATCGGACAAATCTAAGCGGAAAAAGAACGCAATAAGGTTTGGCAGAAATCTCTTTTATAGCAAAAGGGACAACATCATCGCTTGCGTCATTGGCGATAACGACGGTTTTTAAAAGCCGGAACATGAGAACCGATGAAAGAAAAGTTTCGTTTTTAAGTCTTTCCTTTCCATATAACTCAATAAAGGACTGTTCCGCCACGACTAATACAGGGGAACGGGTATAAAAGACAGCCGCTACGATAAAAGCCGCTATGGCAAGGATTACGGCAAATATTAATGTTTTGGGAATACGCCTCATATTACATCCGTATTTTACCATATTTGCAATAAATAGTACTCTGTAACATCAAGAAATTTACCACGAACCACACGAACCAACACGAACAGCGACCAGATATCGAATTACAAGTTCGTGGTGTTCGTGTGGTTCGTGGTTAAAATATTTTTGGGATAAATGTAATGAACGCGTACTATTGCTAAATATGGAAAAAAGCTGTATAATAACCAACTAAGGAGCGAAAACAATGATTAGTTATAAAGAATTGGGTCTTGTAAATACAAAAGACCTTTTTAAAAAAGCGGTTTCTGGCGGGTATGCCCTTCCGGCGTATAATTTTAACAATATGGAACAAATGCAGGCTATTATCCAGGCATGCGTGGAAACCAAATCTCCTGTAATTTTACAGGTATCGGCCGGAGCGCGTAAATACGCCAATCAGAATATCCTGAAAAATATGGCGCATGGAGCCGTGGAATATGCCCATGAGTTGGGATACGATATTCCGATAGTGCTTCATCTTGACCACGGCGCCAGCTTTGAAATCTGCAAGGAATGTATTGAAACCGGCTTTTCATCGGTAATGATAGACGGTTCTAAATTGCCATACGATGAAAACGTGGCGCTTACAAAGAAAGTTTGCGAATATGCTCATTCCCAAAAAGATTATGTTACTGTAGAAGGAGAGTTGGGAGAACTGGCGGGAGTTGAAGACGACCAAGCTTCCGAACACAGCCATTACACCAAACCTTCCGAAGTAATTGATTTTGTAGGCAAAACGAAAGTTGACTCGCTTGCGATCTCAATCGGCACAAGCCACGGGCGCATGAAATTCAAACCGGAGCAATGCACAAGGAACACAGACGGCATCCTTATCCCGCCCCCATTGCGCTTTGATATTCTTGAAGAAATTCAAAAACAGATACCGGAATTCCCAATTGTTCTGCACGGTTCTTCGTCAGTCCCAATTGAATATGTGCATATAATAGAAAAGTACGGCGGTAAATTGACTGACTCTGTAGGCATCCCAGAAGAACAGCTCCGCAAAGCCGCGACAAGCGCGGTCTGTAAAATCAACATTGATTCAGACGGACGGCTCGCGATGACGGCTATGATCCGCAAGGTTTTTATGGAAAAACCTGATGAGTTTGATCCCCGCAATTATCTGGGACCGGCGCGTGATGAACTTAAAAAACTTTACATGCATAAGAATCAAAACGTACTTGGCTCGGCAGGAAAGGCGTGAAGCAAAATACATCAATGGTACCTATGCTGCTTACTAAGAATCTTAGTTTGGCGGCAAAAATATTCAACGGGTTATTCAGAATAGGTAAAACAAGGCACTTTCTGAATCGGAACTATAAGTACAATCATTTTAAAAATCTGGCTCTCGTTTATTTTAAAGTAACGGGAGCCTGTAACCTTCGCTGTAAAATGTGCGGACAATACGGCGACAAGGGAGTGATGAACGACTGCGCGGCTGAAGAAAATAAAAAACTCCTTCCGCTTGAAACTTGGAAGAAATTTATTGACGAAGTCGCGCCAATAAAACCTGTTTTTTACATTTGGGGCGGAGAGCCATTCCTCTACCGCGACCTTTTTCCGCTGGCAAAGTATATGGTTGAAAAAGGAATGTATGTAAGCGTAAACACCAACGGCACTTTAATGGAACGGCACGCCGAACAAATTGTCCGCGACGGCTGGAGCACTATTTTTGTCTCCCTTGACGCTTTCCGCGACGTGAATGACGAATTGCGCGGTAATGGCACTTACGACAAGGTAGTGGCGGGTTTAAAGGCTATCAACAATGAAAAGCAAAAACAAAAAAAGAAATATCCGCTGTTAAGCATTGTTACGGTCGTAACAAATAAAAATTACATGGATCTCGCGAATCTTTCCGAAGCGAGCAGGGAATACAACCTGGATCTGCATATCTACAATTTAGGCACTTATACAAATGATAATATTGTAGCCACTCAGAAACGCTTTATGAAGGAAAAACTTGACACGGATATTGACTGTCTTGAAGCTTACAACACAGGTTACAATCTTGGAATAGACGGGCAGAAACTGCATAAAATTCTACACGATATTCAGGAAAAAAACTTTGGCCATCCCGTACTTACGGTTCCCACTTTAAATCCTGAAAAAACCCACACATACTACGCTGAACTTGAAACGCCGGTGCGTAATCACTGCGTTGTCCCCTGGTGCCAGTTAAACGTAAACTACAACGGAGACGTTCATTTCTGCGCCGATTATCCCGACTACATTTTAGGCAACATAAAGGATCAGTCAATTAAAGAGATATACAACGGGGATCGCGCAAATTTGTTCAGAAAAACCCTTCATGAATGTGAAGGCGGAATGTTCCCCGGCTGCCTAAGATGCTACCAGAATATGCTATTCGGGAAGAAGATTAAAAGTTTCTAAAATAGTTCACAAATAGGGAAAAATAGCAAATAGTAAATAGTAAATAGTAAAGGGGAGAAAGCTAACTTAGCAAACTGAGCGAGTTGTCAACACGCTTTGCTTGCTAACTAATATCTTCCTTTTTTATTTGCTATTTGTTATTTGGTATTTGCTCTCTAGACACTATTCCCTAACCACTATACACTAGTATAACTATGGAACAGATAAAATGGGTCTGGAATTACATGAAGGGGAAAAGAGCAGTCTTTATGGGCGGGCTCTTTCTTACGGTTGTAACGGCCGGTATCCGCGTTATTAACCCATTATTAGGCAGGCAGATAATTGACGAAGTTATCGTAAAACATAATACAAGCCCGTTAATAAAACTTCTTGTAATTATGATGATAGTTCAAGTGTCGCGCCTTTTGCTTAACTATCTTCAGATAATACTGATGGAGATTGCAAGCACCGACGTAATGACGCGCCTTCGCCGTGATATGTACCAGACTGTTCAATGGCAGGATTATAAATTTTTAAACCGCTTCCCAACAGGAAACCTTATGACAAGGATGACACAGGACCTCGACCGCCTGAGGCATACCGTCGCCTGGGTTTCATACCAATTTATAGGAGCTATCGCCCTTTTTACCGCGACGTTTATTTTTTATTTGTACTTAAATTGGAAACTCGCCCTTTGCCTTGTGGGGATTACTCCTTTTATTCTGTATATAAGCAGAAGGTTTGTAAAAAAAATCAGGCCGCGTTTTTTGTTACTGCGGAAAAAACTTACAGACCTTGGGACTGCCGTTACTGAAAATATTGACGGCAACCGCGTGGTAAAAGCCTTCGCGCGGGAAGAACATGAAAAAGAAAAAGTTGAAAAACAAAACGCCCAATACCGTGATATAAGCTGTGAAAACGCCCTTATAACCGCAAAATACCAGCCATTTCTTGATACGGCAAGCCAACTCCTCATGGTAATAATGCTTGTCGCGGGCGGTTTCTTTTTAATTAAAGAATGGATGACTCCCGGCGAATATATGGCGTTCTCGTCGCTTACATGGGCGTTGTCTATGCCTATGCAGATGCTTGGCCCCCTGCTTGCCGATCTCGAACGCTACACTTCCGCAGGACAGATGATCCGCGAAGTGGTTGAAACTCCCAAGGGAATAAGCGATATGTCGGGAGCAATGCAGCTAACACAGAGGCCGAAAGGCAAAATTGAATTCAGGGATGTAAATCTTACTATTAACGGAAATAAAATTCTGGAAGATATTAATTTTACCGCGGAAGCCGGTTCCACTATCGGCATACTTGGAAGCACGGGATCGGGCAAGACTTCGCTGATAAATCTCCTTGTGCGTTTTTATGAACCTGATTACGGAGCGGTTCTTTTGGACGGTGAAGATGTCAGGCGATACACATTATCGTCGCTAAGACGGCAGATAGGGCTTGCAATGCAGGACGTGTTTTTATTTTCCGATTCCGTAAAAGGGAACATTTCCTACGGCAGGCCGGAGTTGGACGATGAGAGCATAAAAAAACGCGCGATACAGTCCGACGCGGAAAATTTTATCAATGAAATGGCGGACGGTTATAACACGCTGGTAGGAGAGCGCGGAGTTGGTATTTCAGGCGGACAGAGGCAGAGGATTGCCCTTGCAAGAGCGCTTGCCATAGAGCCTGCGGTTCTTGTGTTAGACGACACCACATCTTCGGTTGACAGTGAGACTGAACAGTTTATTCAGGAACAGCTTGAAAAACTGGAGTTTCCCTGCACAAAAATAATTATTGCGCAGAGGATATCGTCGTTTAGAAAGGCGGAGCTAATTCTTGTCATGGACAAGGGGCGGATTATAGAAAGAGGGACTCACGAGATATTGCTCTCGAAGAAAGGATTTTATCATCATATCTGGTCGCTTCAGCATAACGCAGGTCTTTCAGCTTTGGAGGGAAAATGAGTTTTTTCAGTAAAAAGCAAGAACAAAAAACCGCCAAAGAAAAGAACCGCTACGACATGGATGAATACCTGGACGAAAAGGTAAGTCTTTTTAACGTAAAGCGCGTTCTTGGCTATCTAATAAAAGCAAAAGGCCCGTTAAGGCTTTCGTTAATTTTCAGTATCCTTGCCTCGATTTCCAGTCTTGTAGGACCGCTGTTTATTAAAACAGCGCTGGACGAAGCCGTCCCAAATAAAGATTTACGCCAGCTTCTTTTAATGGGCGCATACCTAACGGCGTCTATTGTTGTAAGCGTCGCGTTAGGCGCGGTGCGCAACATACTTGTCGCAAAGGCGGGGGCGGGCATTATCCACGACATAAGACAGGATCTGTTTGCGCATCTGCAAAAATTATCATTTAGTTTTTTTGACTCCCGCCCGCACGGAAAAATATTCGTGCGCGTAGTTCCCTATGTAAACAGCGTATCCGACGCGCTTTCCAACGGCATTATCAACTTTGTAATAGAAGTTTTAAATATCTTCTTTATTATATTTTTTATGTATAAAGTAGACCCGCACCTCGCGACGGTCACGGTCGTCGGCCTTCCGCTGCTCGCAATTTTTATCTGGACGATTAAACCCGCCCAACGCAGGGCGTGGCAGGCCGTTTCAAATAAAGGCTCAAACATAAACGCCTATATTCAAGAATCAATAGACGGAGTAAGGGTAACGCAGGCTTTTGACAGACAGGATAAAAACCTTGAAATAATGAATGATCTCGCCGACGAACGCAATGACGTATGGATGAAGGCGATTTATATTTCCAATACCGTATGGTTTTCAACAGAATCTATCAGCCAGTTGGTATGGTCGTTTGTGTACATCATGGGAGTTTTCTGGATGAACCCAATGGCAAGTTTCGGAATGTTACTTGTTATGGGAAACTACGCTTGGCGTTTCTGGCAGCCGATCATAAACCTTGCCAACATTTACAACACATTTATAACTGCGATGGCGTACCTTGACAGAATTTTTGACACAATAGCGGAACCAATAACGATTCAAGACATTCCCAACGCCGTGGAATTTCCGTTTGTGCGCGGACATGTTCAGTTTAAAAATGTAAGTTTCAGCTATGACGGAACCCGCAAAGTGTTAAACAACATCAGTTTTAACGGACACCCCGGACAAAGCATAGCGATAGTAGGTCCGACGGGAGCCGGAAAAACAACCATCGTAAACCTGCTGTCGCGTTTTTATAATATCGAGGAAGGACAGGTATTAATCGACGGCCAGGATATAATGAAAGTTACCCTTCATTCTTTAAGAAGCCAAATGGGAATAATGCTGCAGGACAGTTTTTTATTCACTGGAACAATAGCCGACAATATCCGTTACGGGAAATTGAACGCCACAGACAAAGAAATTCACGCCGCGGCTAAACTGATCGGCGCAAACCACTTTATAGAAAAATTGCCAAACGGCTACGACACTCACATCACTGAGCGCGGAAGCGGCATCTCCGCGGGAGAGCGGCAGCTTTTAGCTTTTACCCGCACCCTTATTTCCAACCCGCGCATCCTTATTCTTGACGAAGCGACAAGCAGTATCGACACAGGCACGGAACAGCTTGTGCAGGAAGGAATCCAAACATTGATGAAGGGGCGCACTTCTTTTATAATCGCCCACAGACTTTCCACAATACGCAACTGCACGCAAATAATGTTTGTCAACGACGGAGAAATTGTAGAAAGCGGCACGCACGAAGAATTAATTGCTAAACACGGAAGGTATTACGAGTTATGTCTGGCTCAGTATCAACAATAAAAGATTGAGCCTCCGCCATGCTTCATCCTTTGTGTGAAATTTTCCGATAAAACCCAATTAACACGCTACTGGACAAAATACCGAGTTTATTTTAAACTTTAGCCCACACATGATTCATGTTGAAAAAACCCTTCTTGAAAACATCAATAGCCCAAATTCATTGTTTGTTTTTCCGACAGATATAAGCGCCTCAGGCTGGGCTGACCACCTGCTTCGTCTTGCCGGCGGAACAGTCGCGATGAATAAATTCATAGCCTGGGATGATTTTAAACAGAATTCAATTAAATCCAAAGTGCAGAATAAAAAGAGCATCCCTTCCGTACTTAGGAAAATTTTTGTTAGCCGCCTTGTCAACGAGAACGCAGAAAATTCGGCGCAGGGAAAAACGCCCATTTTTTCATCATTAATCAAGGTACAGTGGGCTCAAGCGGCGTCTCAATTTACGCCGTGGCTTACCGGCGTTTTGCCGCAGCTTGGAATATGGTTTAAAAAAGTTACAGGTATAACTGCGGACAATATCCTTGGAGAAGAAGCGGAAAACGCCGCTTTTAAAATGGAAGGCGATGATAAAGATTTATTTGTCCTGATACGGCGTTATGCGCTTTTTCTTAATGAACATTCTCTTTTTGAACCGGCATGGGAAACTCCGCCTTTCAATGATGACGGAAAAGAAGTTTTTATTTTTTTCCCCGAGTCACTTTCTGATTACGGCGAATACAGGGAATTGCTTGCGGACAGCCGTCATGTTAAAACAATAAGCGCGTCGAATACTGATAATTTAAAAAGCGACACATTTTTTTACACCAATTCCCGCAGTGAAATAAAAGAAGCCGCTCTTTATATCCGCGCCTTAAATGAAAATCAAGGCGTAAACTGGGATTCAATCGCCGTTTGTATCCCTAACTCTGAAAATTACGAACCTTATGTACTGCGGGAATTCACCAACAGAAATATCCCATTTGTAAAACGTTCAAGCAAACTCCTCTCCGATTATCCCGCGGGCGGCTTTTTTCGCTCCGTACTTGAATGTGTTTCGCAGGATTTTTCCTTTTCCTCGCTTGTTTCCTTAATTATGAATAAGGCTCTTCCTTGGAAAAACGGGCTTCCCATAGAAAAACTCGTTCAATTCGGGATAGATAACAACTGTCTTTATTCATGGGTTGAGGAAATTGACGGAGAGGAAAAATATATCAATGTTTGGGAAGACGCTTTTAACAGCCCCATACGTTTTTTTGACAGGGAAGTGCGCGATTTTTTTAATGAGTTAAAAAAACGCCTTAACTCTTTTCGCCGCTGTGAGTCATTCAATGAACTTCGCAGGCAGTATTTCATTTTTCGCGAATATTTTTTTAACATGGATATATGCGGCGAAGAAAGCGATCTTATTCTGTCCCGCTGTATTTCTGAATTAATGAATCTTGTAGAAATTGAAAAAAGTTTCCCCGATGTCAAAGCGCCGGATCCTTTTTTGTTTTTTACTGAATATTTAGACGAAGTTTCGTATCTTCCGCAGCAGGAATTATCAGGAGTGGCGATTCTTCCTTACAAAACCGCGGCGGCCGCTCCTTTTGAATGTCATATTATACTTGGCGCGGGACAGGAGAGCCTTTCTGTTGTTTATTCGCGGCTTGATTTTCTGCCAAGAAAAAAGCGCGAAGAATTGGGTATTTCTGACGAAGACGCGTCTTTAAGTTTTATTAATATGCACAAATATAACTCAAAAAAAGTTTCGGCTTTTTTTTGCAGCGAACATACATTTTCAGGCTTTGCCATTCCGCATTCAAAAATTGACTCTCCTTCGGAGCCAAGGGTGAGTTATTCGGCGGATGCGGAATTTACGGGAAAATTTGAACGGGATTATTTTAATGAGGAAAGCTCTTTTTATTCTTCACCTGTAATTACAAATAAAGAAAAAAGTCAAAAACTTTATGAGAATCAAATAAACGGATTTACAAATTGGAAAAACCGCCGCGGTAAAAAAAATACTACCGGCGGGAAACGGACTGTCGGTGAAAAGATAAAAGACATTATTAAAGAAAAATACGCCAGAACGGGCAAATACAGCGTTTCCGCCACATCACTTCAAAAATATTATCAGTGCTCGTTAAAATGGCTCTTTGAAAATGTTTTCGCTATTGATAATACGCGTATTGAAACAAGCATAATGGCGGAAAATTTATCAGGTCTTGTTTACCACGCAATATTAAATAATTTTTTCACGGAATTAAAAAATGACTCTCCCCTGCTTGGACCAGTTCAAACGGATATCGGTTTGTCTCTTCCGCCGTCTTACCGTTCACTGCTTGAAAAAAGCATAAATAAAATATTTGACTGTTTTCCGTTATTAAAACCGGACGGCAGTCCGCAGATGAGCGCTCTTACCGCCCGCCTGTTACGCGCCGGAAAAGATAATTTTATCTATCATCTTGACAGATGCCTTTCTTCTTTTCTTTCTTTTTTTGCGGGATACATAGTCGCCGGAAGCGAATGTAATTATAAATATGAAGAAGACACATACATCCTGAACGGATTTGTTGATTGTATTTTAAAAGAAACTAATAAAGGAACTGATAAATACGCAATCATAGATTTTAAATTAAAATATTTACCCGCCCGCTGCGATTGCACGGCGGACGAAGAAACGCCTCTTACTGATTTCCAGCTTCCCATGTATATAACTTTAATCGAAAAAAATGAAGAATTTGACGTATATACCGCTCTCTTTTACAGCATCATTGATCAAAAACCGCTGGTTTTATTCGGAACTATTCATGATGAGAACGCAAATAAAAATATTCCATCTAAAGAAGAAGAGCAAATTATCCGAAACAATGAACGTTATATGAAAATTTTTAAAGAATTTAAAAATAAAACGGAGCAATTTACAAAAGAAATATCGTCCGGTAATTTTACAGTTTTTCCGCAAGACAACAATAATTGTTACAATTGCGATTATCAGCGTATATGCCGGACAGTCTATATTATTGATCGCGAAAATAAAAATTCTTTGGGGAAGTATTAATGAATGTAAAAACAAATATTCAACAGTTAAATGAAGAACAGAAAAAAGCCGCTTTCTGTGATGATAACGCAGTTGTCGCCGCAGGAGCCGGTTCAGGAAAGACTATGGTGCTTGCCCATCGTTTTGCCTGGCTTCTCACAGAGAAAGATTATAAGGTAGATGAAATATTAACGCTTACATTTACAAAGAAAGCCGCCTCTCAAATGTTTAAAAGGATATACTCTCTGCTTTCACAAATCGCGCAGGAGGAAAGCGGCGTACATGCGCAAAGGGCGCAAAAAGCCATTGATGATTTTATTCACGCAAGAATACAAACCTTGGACTCATACAGTACGTCGATTGTCAAGCAATGCGCGCCCCGATACGGAATAAGGCCTGATTTTCAAATTGATCAACAGAGGTGCTATAATATCGCTCTGGAAGTTTCGTATCCTTTTTTTATTACGCACCGTCATCATCCGGCGGTAAAAAGGCTTTATTCGGGAAATAGCCCTAACAGCATTGTTCACAATATATTTGCAGACGTTTTATTTAACCACAGTTTAATAGACAAGCCGTGTGATTTTTCAGCCGGTTTAGATTTTCAATTTAAAACTCTTTGTTCTCAGTGGGACGGCTATATAAAAAAAATAAGAAAATTGTTAGACGAAATAAAACATGACATTGACGAAGATAATTCGCTTCTTCCTGTTCTTGTTCCGGTAATTGAAAAAGAAAAAAATGAAAATATTTACATTCCCTGGAGCGCTGATATACAAAAATATTTTAATCAATTGCTGAATACCCCGCCAGAATCGGCAATTGAGGAAGCTGAGTCTCATCCGCTGCAAAAATCCTTTGAAAAATTTTTGTTTTTAATATGGACAATAACTAAATTAAGTTTAAGAGGCGGAAAAAAACGCGATAACCGCATAAAAGAAAACATCTACTTGCTTCGCGATATTTATGATTCATTTTCATCTTTGACAATTTCATGCATGCAGGCGGGCTTTATTATTTCTATAATGTCTTTGCTTTCAAAATTGCAAAAGCGCTATCTTGAAAGAAAACGGACGGAGGGCGTTCTTACTTTCCATGATGTGGCAAGCCTGTCAAGAACCATTCTTATAGAGCAGACTGACATAAGGCGGAATGAAAAAGATACTTTTAAATCAATAATGATAGACGAGTTTCAGGATAATAACGAACTGCAAAAAGACATTCTTTTTCTTCTTGCGGAAAAACGGAATAAACTTAATAAGGGCGTTCCGCCTGCGGAAGATTTATGCAAAGGGAAATTATTTTTTGTCGGAGATGAAAAACAGTCAATTTATTTTTTCAGGGGAGCCGACGTTTCCGTTTTTCGCAAATTAAATGAGGAAATAAAGAGCGAAAACCTTCCGTTAAAAACAAATTACCGCTCGTCTGCCGGTTTAATAGACGCTTTTAACGCAATCTTCGGCGGAATCTATTCTGATTCCGAGGGAAAAATTCCGCCTGTAAAATACAATTCCGTTTTTGCGCAGTCAAAATCACTGCCTCTCTACGAAGCTGAGTATACCGCCCTTCACGCTGGAAGTTCAGGCGGCGGAAATTTATCGCTTTATATTTTAAATAAAAAAACTGACAATAAAGAAGACGATCGCCTTTCCGCCGACGAAAATGAAGCGCGGTTTGTCGCCGAAAAAATAAAACAATTAGTGTCAGAAAAATATCAGCCTAATGATATTGCCATTCTTTTTCGCAAGCGTTCTACCCAGCATTTTTTTGAAAAACATTTAAGAACACTGGGAATTCCATACGCTTGCGAGGATATAAACGATTTATTTTACGGCGGCCCTGTAAATGATATTTTATCCGTTCTTCGTCTGACCGCCCACCCTATGGATAAAGCCGCCTATGCTGAAATGCTCCGCTCGCCTTTTGCGGGCCTTTCACTGTCGGGAACCGCAGTATGTCTTTCCATTAACAGTGAAACGCCCAATGATTTCCAGCCATTTGACGACAAACCTCTTGAGTTTCTTGACTTTGCTGACAAGGAAAAATATCTTTGCGGAAAAAATGTTTATTTGTCAATTTGCGAAAAAGCAAAAGTAAAAAAAACAAGCGAACTTTTAAGCGAATTATGGTACAACGAAGGATACCGCTACGAAACGGAATGGAACCCGCAGACAAGCGTATACCGCGAATTGTTTGATTATCTTTTTCATCTTGCAGCTAACGCAGACGCGGAAAATCAAGGACTTGCCTCTTTTACCGATTCAATGATGGAACTAAAGGATTCGGGAGAACGGCTTTCCGAGATTGAAATTCCTTTGGAACGGAAAAGCGCCGTCCATATTACGACAATACATAAAAGCAAGGGGCTGGAATTTCCGGTCGTATTTATTTGTTCCTGCGGCAAAAGCAGTCAGATTGATTCCTGCGAAGACGTATATCTTTCCGATACAGCCGGGCTAGTTTTCAGCCCCCCGCCGCCGCCTGAATGCCGTTCAATTTCAGGAAAACGTAAAAACTTTTTTTGGGAGCAGGCGAATGAGGAAACAAAACGAAAAAGAACGGCGGAACTCAGGCGTCTTTTATATGTCGCGATGACCAGGGCGGAAAAGGAACTGTATATAACAGGCTCGCTTAATATTGACGTTAAGGAAAAAACAGACGATTTTTCGCTTTTAATAAAAACGCATATAGAAGAACAATGCGAAAAAAGAGAAAATTATATTGAGGGCGATTCTATTTTGAATAACGACACAATATTCGGACTCCTTTTGCCGTCAATTGTATCTCATATTCCGGCCGGCGGATTAAAACAAGGCTCATGTTTCTTCAATCTGGAAGAAATACCTGTTTTAACTGAAGAAGATTTAAAGAAACAGGAAACAGGCCTTTACGGCATAACAAACGATCAAAACGGATTAAACAAATTCCTGGAAAAAGTTTCTCCGTTTTATGACGGAAGGGAAATTATAAAAACTCTGCTCATTCGTAAAAATCACATAACGCCGGTATCGCTAAAGAAAACAGGCGAAGACAGCAAAGAAACTGCGGGCAGGGAATCGTCTATTAATAAAGAATTTTCAGGCGTTAAATCAAAAGATGTTTTTAGAAAAGTCGATTCAATACTTTCCCGCTTTTCACAGAGCGACGATGAAGCGTCGGAAAAATTTAATTCGGGAAGTTTTGGAACAATCGCGCACATTTGCGTTGAAGCGCTTTTGGAAAAAACAGAGATTATAATCCCTTCGAATATTTCGGGGCTTTTAAATGAAAAAGAATTTGATGTTTTACTTGAAGCCGGAAAGAAATTAGCCCGCCGTTTTGTGGCTTCCCCGCTTGGAAAAATAGCGCAAACGGCGAAATTCAGGGAAAGCGAGTTTCCGTTCAGGACGCTGTTAAAAAATAAAGAAGGAAAAGAAATATTTATAAACGGCACTATTGACCTGTTTTTTGCGGATAAAGAAGCGGTACATATAGTAGATTTTAAAACCGACAGTACTGAAAAACCCTGGGAGCATACGGCGCAGATGGCCTGTTATTATCAGGCTATTTCAAACCTTTTTGCCGGCCCTGTAAAAAAAGATTGCCGCATTTGGCTTTACTACCTTAGAACAGGTCATGCCGTTGAAATGACTGAAAGAGTAAAAATATTAAACATTGAACAAAAAGTTTTTGATAACATTGTTTAAAATTGTTTAACATATTATAATATAATTGTCAGGAAATTACGGTTTCCAAACAATTTAAATAATTCAGGAGAATACAATGAATAATTTTAATCCAAAAGAATTGTCAGATTTTGCCCTGCATTACGGCTTTCACTATAAAAGTATAAATCCGGACGCGCTTGTAAAAGACGTATTAACGGAAATGGACAGGGGGCTTAACGGCAAAAAATCAAGCCTTCCCATGATTCCATCGTATATTTCTCCCATTACAAATATTCCTTCCGGAAAAACTGTCCTTGCGCTGGACGCCGGCGGAACCAATTTAAGGGCAAGCCTTGTTCATTTTAAAGAAAACGGCGAAGCCGTCCCGCAGGGAACAAACAAGATGCCGATGCCGGGAACATATGGCCATGTAAACGCTCAGCAGTATTTTGAAGCAATCGCAAACGTTACATTGCCCCTGCTTAATGACGCGAAAATTGAAGGCATCGGTTTTACATTTTCCTATCCAATGGAAATTACGCAGGATGCCGACGGAATACTTTTAGCGTTCAGCAAGGAAGTAGACGCTCCCGACGTAATTGGAAAGGCAATCGGCAGAGGGCTGCGCGACGCTCTTGCGGCAAAGGGCTGCAAGTATTCAGGCCCCATCGTATTGTTAAACGACACTGTCGCTACCCTGCTCTCCGGCCTTGTATCAATTTCTCCTGACGGCGAACCTGCAAGATCAATCGCTGACTTTAGCGTAAAAAGCGGCCCAGTTATCGGATTTATCTTAGGAACAGGTTTTAACACGGCTTATACGGAAACTGTCATTCCAAAAATTAATTTTAATTCTCCGTCTTCGCCGCAAATCGTGGTATGCGAAAGCGGAAATTTCAACGTCAATTACCGAGGCAAGCTTGATAAAGAATTTGACAGCACTACAAAAAACCCCGACGGATACTTTCTTGAAAAAACGACGGCCGGAGCGTATCTTGGCCCTCTGACCTTACATATTCTTAAACAGGCTATAAAAGATAAAGTTTTACGCTTTAGAAAATCCGACGAGCTTTTAAATATGCCTCATCTTGAAACAAGAACTTTAAATGAATTTGCCCACTCTCCCCTCTCAAATCAAGGGCAATTAGGCTCTCTCTTTGGCGCCGATGAAAGCGCCGCCCTTGCGGCAATGCAATACATTACGTCGATTATTACTGAACGCGGCGCGTTGTTTTCCGCGGCTGTATTAGCCGCAACCGTCATAAAAGCTGACGGCGGATATGAACCATACTCGCCTGTCCGCATCGCCGTGGAGGGGACGACATACCTTATTTACAAAGGAATGCGCCGCTCCCTTGAAGCGCATCTTCACCAAATACTTTTCAAAGAAAAACCGCGTCCGTATATTATCTCTCCAGTGGAACAGGCAAGCCTCTTCGGGGCCGCGGTCGCAGCATTGTCAAAATAAATTAATTAAAGGAAGAAATATTAATGTCAGATAACGAAATTAACATACCATTACGAAGTGAGGTTGCAATATCAGACACATGGGACTTGTCAAAACTTTTTTCCAATGATGAAGAATGGAACAAGTCCCTTGTTGAATTTGAAAAAATGACAGAAAAAATTCCGTCATTTCAAGGAACATTGGGAAAATCCACGGCGCATCTTGCGGATTATCTTGATTTTTCAAGCAGCCTTAATCTTTTAGGCGAGAGGCTTGGCAATTACGCGTTTTTAAGGCAAAGCGAAGATGAGGGAGGGGCGCTTGCCCGCACAATGGTTGGAAAAATTACGATGGCGGGCGCAAAAGCCGCAGCCGCGTCTTCATGGGATAATCCGGAAATACTTGCCATTCCCGAAAAAGACATGGATGCTTTTTTACAGCATGAAAGATTAGCGGATCATCGTATTTCTTTGCAAAGAATTCTGCGTTACAGACCGTATATTTTAAGCGACAAGGAAGAGCGTATAATCGCACTTCACTCGGAGGGGGAAGGGGCGGTCAGCGACGCTTTTTCAGTGCTCACAAATGTTGATTTTAACTTCGGCATGATTGACACACCGGAAGGCAAACGCCCCCTGTCACAATCGACATTTTCAGTCTTCATGGAAAGCAGTAACCGCGATCTGCGCAAGCGCGTGTACAATTCTTTCTACAGTTGTTTTGAAGCGCACAAAACAGTTATTGCAAGCCTTTATTCCGGCTCCGTCAAACAGGACGTGATTAACGCCCGAATCAGAGGCTACCCTTCCGCGCGCGCCGCTTCTCTTTTTGGCAATGATGTCAGAGAGACTGTTTATGATAATCTTATTACAGCTGTAAATAACAACCTTGACACATTACACCGCTATTACAGCCTTCGAAAACGCACGCTTAAATTACAGGAGCTTCGCCATTATGACGTATACGCGCCGCTTGTACCTGCCGCAAAAAAAACCACAAGCTGGAACGAAGCCGTCGATCTTGTAAGCGGCGCGCTTTCTCCGTTAGGCGACGAATATGTCTCCGTCCTGCGCGGCGGACTTCTTGGCAGGTGGGCCGACCGTTATGAGAACAAAGGCAAACGCTCAGGCGCGTTTTCCGCCGGAAGTTTTACAGGCGACCCGTATATTCTGATGAACTACAAAGAAGATTCAATCCGCGACGTTTTTACCCTTGCGCACGAAGGCGGCCATTCAATGCACTCATGGTACTCAGCGCGAAATAATCCGTTCCCGCACTACAATTACACGATTTTTGAGGCGGAAGTTGCCAGCACTTTTAACGAAGAGCTGTTATTCCGTTATCTGGAAAAACGTGCGGACAGCAAGGAACTGCGTCTTTATTTAGTCAACAAACACGCCGACGATCTGTTAGCCACATTGTACCGCCAGACCATGTTCGCGGAATTTGAAAAAATAACCCACGAACTTGAAGAAAGCGGCACTCCGCTTACAGTCGAAATCCTTCGCAGCGAATACCGCAAACTACTGGAAAAATATTTCGGTCCGGAAATGGCGCTTGAAGAGGCAAGTGATCTTGAGGGCTTGCGTATCCCCCATTTCTACAACGCGTTTTATGTTTACAAATACGCGACAGGAGTCTCCGCCGCCCTGGCGTTAGCTGATCGCGTTCTGTCTGGCGGCGAAAAAGAAAGACAAGACTATTTCACCTTCCTTAAATCCGGCGGCTCACGCTTCCCAATCGAATCATTAAAAGCCGCCGGAGTAGACATGAGCAGCCCCGACCCCGTAAACGCCGCCTGCCGTGTTTTTGGCAGACTTGTTGATGAACTTGAAAAGATGTTATGATTTTATACGAAAAATTTCACACAAAGAACACTAAGGAAGAGAAGAACACAAAGAAGAATCAGGGGTTTTTGTTCGTTATCTTATCGTGAAGCCCACGCATAGCTTTCATACAACAACCCCTGATCCCCCTTTGTGATCTTTGTTCCTTAGTGATCTTTGTGTGTAGTCTTTCGAACAGATCCTTAGTCTTTTTGATAAAAAGAAATATGTGAGGCGTCAAACCAGCCCAAGCCGCCGCCGGCTTCAACCAGGAACTTTGCTTCATACATATTACTGCCAAGTTTCATGCCGATTTTTTCCCATTCTTTAAAATGCTCGGTAATGGAAATTGTCCCGCTTTGACGGCGGGTTTGACGCACGCTGAAATATTGCTGAAAAGAAACGTTCTTGCCTTCTATGTTGCCGGATCCGGGAGGCCTTGTCGCTTCATAAATAAAATATTTTTCGCCGTCTACTGTAAATTCCCCTCTCTTCCTTGCGCCGCCTCCCATATTTGAAGGCCCTATTACTCCGCCGCCGTACCAGTCCTCAACAATATACCATTCTATCATCGGGTCTCTTGTCCAGCCGTAAATTCCCAAATAGGAATAATCTCCGGCAGAACCGTTACGCGATCTGGTATATTCAAAATCACAGAATACATTTTTATAATAGGTATAAGGTTTTCCGTCATTCCAAAAATACCCTACACGCGCCAAAAAATCATTTGGATATGTCCATTCAGCCCTAAATGCCGCCCCGCCTCCATATTCAGGACCATACCATATCACCCTGTTATTACTTCCGCTTGCGCTCCATATTTCATAACCGTATGGAGTATCGTATAAAGGTTTGTTTCCATGGCTGTTCCCCGAAAATACATCGCCGCCGTATTGTTTCATTATTTCAAGAGGATCTACTTTCTGTTCGCCCCCCGATTTTGACGATACGCAAGTTACAAGGTTGAAGCAAAGCAAGGCGAGGAAAATTGGTAATAATTTTTTCATTTTTTGGCTCCTTATTGATATGGAATTATATAGCATTTTGAGGGAAATATCAAATTGAAAATCTTAAAAAATATACAATAAATGATGTTGCAGAAAATCAGTAATCTACGAGAGGTTGAATTTTGTTCCATTTATTGCAATAATAACCAATATGCAATTTATTACACCGAACAAATTAACAAAATTCTATGATACCCTTAATGGTGAGAGGTACACATCTTTTTATCAATTAAGTTTGGAAATAAAAAAAGAATTGATAGATATTGTATACGACTCGGAAAATCAAGATGAAATTCGTAATGCCGCATTAATAGAATATGGTGTTTTACAATTCCAGTTCAATGTAGATACCTTAAATGATTTTGAAATGAAATCATTACCTTTTAATGCTATAAATAATAATTATATTGAATATTTAGAAAATAGAATAAAACATACAACTAACTCTTTTGTTTTAGCTAGATACTACCATATTCTTTGGTTAGTAAAAAGGCACAATAATTTTGCTATTGAAGCAATAAATAATTATTTTATATCCAAAAATATAATAATTAAACAAATAAAATTTAATAAAAACTGGACATTTGATTTACTAGAATGTTTGAAAAGGTCATTTAAAATAAAGTGCAAAACAAGAAATTATTACTTTAATCTCAACTTTCCTAGAAGATGAATATGGATTAAATTTATGTATAAGACTGCTTGATATTATTAATGCTTCACATAAATATTTTAAAGATATATTAAGTTATGATTTAATAAGTAGAATGAACCAGTATGCTTATAAATTAATTAACAAAAATGAATCTTTTCATGCTATAAGATTTTTAGAATTAATTATTAAAATATCAGAGAAAATGAATTATAACACAAATAATATATATGAGAATTTAGCTGTAGCGAATGAAATACGAATACATGATCTTAATAAATTTGCTGGAAGTATTTCATTTTGCCTAGAAGCAAGGAGAATATATTCTAAATTGAAAAATAAAAAGAAAGTTGATGAATTAACAAAAATATATCAAGAAATATCAAAAAAAATGGTATTTAGAATTGTTAAAACGGAAATAAATATTAAACAAGAAATAAGCAAAATAAAATCTCAAATTAAAAAATGCAAAAGTTTATCTATTGATAGTGTTATGCAATATATAATTTATGATAAAATGTTTCTACCACCAAAGAATTTAATTGAAACAATTGCAACAAAAGAAAAGGAAGGTTTCCTTTCATCTTTATTGGGTGGAAATTATAATATGTTTGACCAATATGGCAATTTAGTAAAAATATATTCGACAGATGAAGAAAAAAAATGGTTTAAGTTAATGCAAACCTATACATGGTGGATGCAGATTGAAACAATAAAGATAAATACAGCTTTTACAGAACTATTCAAAACTAGAAAATTTAACTTTGATGAGTTATATAATTATTTGATGAATGATACTTGGTTTTCTCATATTTTTGAGTTTTCTACTCACAATGGAAAAGAAATTAGTTATTCATACTCCAATATTATACATAATTTATTAATAGAATATTTTCGTATATTCGATAAGTATTTATCAGCTAAAGAAATAAAACATACAGACTTTATATTCTTTATAGATTCAACGACAATTAAAATTGAAGGATTAATACGAGACTTATTCGCATTAAAAAATTATTCTACTATTATACAAAACCATAATGATAATACAGTACAAAAAAAGATTTAAATGTTTTATTATATGATGAACATATAAAAAAATATTTTGATGAAGATGAATTATTATTTTTTAAATATCTATTTATTGATCACGGTGGACTTAATTTGCGTAATCGGGTAGCCCATTCACTATTATTGGAACAAGAATATGATATGGGAAAAGTAAATTTACTTTTTTTAGCTTTATTAATATTATCCAAATTTTATTTTTAAAAGGATGATAAAAGTACGATGTAGGCTTCGAAATATCTACATATATTTCTTCTGTTCATAGAAAATACCATGCTATATTCTAGAATTTTTACTTAACAATACCCCTTGACAAATCGTACCAAAAATGGTACACTTATAATATGCTTCATAACCTTAATGGGAAAACTTTGACGGTATACTTCTACAAAACTCCCACTGGTAATGAACCTGTAAGAGATTGGTTAAAACAACTGACACCAAAGGAAAGAAAGGCAATAGGAAAAGACATCAAAGCGGTAGAATTTTACTGGCCTATTGGGTATCCACAGGTTACTAAATTGGACAAGGATTTATGGGAAGTCAGAACTAATTTACCAAATGGTATTAGTCGAGTTTTCTTTACAATTTGGAAGAAATATATGGTTTTATTGCATGGTATTATAAAAAAGACCTCAAAAACGCCAAAACAAGATTTAGACTATGCAAAAAAACAAAGAGACAAAGTAATTGCAGGAGGGATAAAAGATGAATAAAACTATTGGTAGTTCTTTCGATGATTTTCTTATTGAAGAAGGTATCTATGAAGAAGTAGAAGCCGGAGCCATAAAGAAAATAATTGCCTATCAATTACTGGAAGCTATCAAAAAAGAGCATCTTTCAAGAACTGCTTTGGCAGCTCGGCTTGAAACTTCTCGTGCCGCAGTCAACAGACTGCTTGATCCAGAAAATGAATCAATCACTCTACTAACTCTTAAAAAAGCTGCTAATGTATTAGGGAAAAAATTAAAGCTTGAATTAGTATAAAGTGATAGTTTCTTCGGGCAACCCGGATTTGAACCGGGGACCTCTTGGTCCCGAACCAAGCGCGCTACCAACTGCGCTACTGCCCGTGTTTTACACAAAAAAACCCGTCCAGGACGGGTTTACGGGAGCGACGGGGCTTGCCTTCCGTTCGCAAACATCCTGTTTGCTCACTACAGGCCGCCTCAGCCCCCTGTCGGCGGCATCCATGCCGCCTATTCCTTCGGCGGGGGCTTCGGTTCAAGCCCCACTTGTCTCCTTAATCACCGACTTCTAGATCTAAAAAATAAAAACGCACTCGTCATTTTTACTACGGGAGCGACGGGG
>Ga0268262_10000600_pt1 | contig 47150 bp, 61 predicted proteins | sample TergutNc150P3_FD_190354 | JGI IMG/M metagenome (GOLD analysis project Ga0268262, IMG submission 190354) | Nasutitermes corniger P3 segment gut microbial community from laboratory colony in Florida, USA - Nc150 P3 (SPAdes) (version 2) | ecosystem: Host-associated > Arthropoda: Insects >... | reverse complement strand
GCCGAATATTCCGGACGTACAGGAAGCTTGTCCACTGTTACGCTCAGACAGTCCACGAGCGTGCCTAATTTTCCCCTCTCCATGCCCTTTATTTTACTATGAATCGGTCAAATTTAGAATTGCTGATTTTTTTGCATACCCCCTTGATCTTTTTTTTTCTTTTCGTTACGATAACATTCCCTGAGTATCAGGTTTTCTAAACTGTAAGTGTGAGTGGATAAAAACAAGTATGCCGACTATTAATCAACTGGTTCGCTTCGGAAGACAGCAGGTTAGTTCCAAAACCAAGTCTCCGGCGCTCCATTCCTGTCCCCAGAAAAGAGGGACTTGTACCAGGGTAATGACCGTTACCCCCAAAAAACCGAATTCCGCCCTCCGCAAGGTTGCCAGGGTAAGGCTTTCTTCCGGTACGGAAGTAACCGCCTATATACCCGGCATAGGCCATAATCTGCAGGAACACTCGGTGGTTCTGGTTCGTGGCGGACGCGTAAAAGACCTTCCAGGTGTCAGGTATCATATTATCCGGGGCGCTAAAGATACCCTTGGTGTAGAAGACCGCAAGCGCGGCCGGTCAAAGTACGGCGCAAAGCGGCCAAAGGCATAGCGGGGTAGGTTATGGGACGCAAAAAAAAGACCATTGACAGGGGAATTCTTCCGGATCCCAAGTATAACAGCGTTTTACTCTCCAAGTTTGTAAACCGCATGATGTGGCAGGGCAAGCGTTCAATCGGTCTAAAGATCGTGCATGAAGCCTTGGGAATACTCCAACAGAAGGCGGAAAAAGACCCACTGGAAGTTTTCCTTAAAGCCATCGACAACGTTAAACCCATTATTGAAGTCAGATCCAGGCGGGTTGGCGGGGCAACATACCAGGTTCCCGTGGAAATCCGTGAATCACGACGTGAAGCTCTGGGTATGCGGTGGATAATCAACGCCGCAAGGGCGCGTTCCGGCCACGGTATGGAAGACCGCCTTGCCGCGGAGCTTATGGACGCCTACAATAACACAGGAACAGCCTTCAAAAAGAAGGAAGATACACATAAAATGGCGGAGGCCAACAAGGCTTTTGCCCATTATCGTTGGTAAAACTGCTCCCCAGGGGGCTTTACATTTTTTTTTGAAACTGATATTTTTGGTTTCTAAACAGGTTTTTATCGGTTTTCAATCGGTTTTCCAAACCGATCATCAAGAAGACTTGATGAGATAGGTGGAGCCGAACGGTTGATGGTGAGGGTATCTTTCCTTCTGCAAATCCGCTGTTCATTCCTTTATCTTTAATCAGTCTCGTGTAATAAGAGGCCCGCGTATGCGAGCTTAGCAAGTCCGGTGTCCCTAACATCGTTTCAAATGGGGGGCTGCGGAGAATAGTTTTTTTGTGTGCCCAGAGTAAGGAGGACACTAATGGCTAAAGATAAGTTTGAACGTAAGAAAATCCACATGAACGTCGGAACCATTGGTCACGTTGACCATGGTAAAACCACTCTCTCCGCCGCTATCACCATGTATTGTGGTAAAAAATACGGTGATAAAATCATGAAGTTTGATGATATTGATAACGCACCGGAAGAGAAAGCCCGTGGTATTACCATCAATACCCGGCACCTGGAATATCAGTCTGACAAAAGGCACTATGCCCACATCGACTGTCCGGGACACGCGGACTACATTAAGAACATGATCACCGGCGCGGCCCAGATGGACGGGGCCATTCTGGTTGTATCGGCGCCGGATTCGGTTATGCCTCAGACTCGCGAGCATATCATTCTGGCCCGCCAGGTCGGCGTTCCAAGCATGATGGTCTTCCTTAACAAGATCGACCTTCTTGAAGATCCTGAACTGGTGGACTTGGTAGTAGAGGAAGTCAGGGACGTACTCACAGCCAATGGTTTCCCCGGCGACAAGACGCCTATTATCAAGGGTTCCGCCTTCAAGGCCATGGAAGATCTGAATATTGGTAAAGAGAATGAAAATACTACCTGCATCCAGGAACTGCTGGACGCGATGGATTCTTACTTCCCCGATCCGGTTCGTGACGCGGACAAGCCCTTTATCATGCCCATTGAGGACGTGTTTAGTATTTCCGGCCGCGGTACTGTTGTTACCGGTAAAGTAGAACGCGGTATCCTCAAAAAGATGGAAGAAGTTGAAATTGTCGGTATCAAACCAACCAAAAAGACAGTTGTTACCGGTTTGGAAATGTTCAACAAAGAGCTGGACGATGTGCAGGCCGGTGAAAATGTCGGCGTACTGCTCCGCGGTATTGATAAGAAAGAAGTAGAACGCGGACAGGTACTCGCCAAGCCCGGTTCAATCACCCCCCACAAAAAGTTCAAGGGACAGATTTACTGTCTTTCCAAGGAAGAAGGCGGGCGGCACAAGCCCTTTGAGACCGGTTATCGGCCCCAGTTCTATTTCCGCACCACTGATATTACCGGAACCATTATCCTTCCTGAGGGTAAACACATGGTACTGCCAGGTGATAATACCGAGATCATCGGCGAGCTTATCCACCCTATAGCTATGGAAAAGGGGCTTAAGTTCGCTATTCGTGAAGGCGGCAAGACCGTCGCTTCCGGTCAGGTAACGGAAATCATTGAGTAGGTTTTATAGCGCTTAACATCCGGAAAAGGGTGTTAAGCGTTTGTTGTTTCTGGAGGAATAATGGCGGCTAAGGAACGAATTCGCGTTCGTTTACGCGGTTTCGATGTGGAATTACTGGACCAGAGTTCGAAATCTATCGTACAGACCGTGCAGAAGGCGGGGGCCAAAGTAACCGGCCCGATCCCCCTTCCTACACGGATAAACAAGGTAACGGTGCTTCGTTCTCCCCATGTCAACAAAAAGTCACGGGAGCAGTTTGAAATGCGAACCCATAAAAGACTCATCGACATCATTAATCCTTCCGCAGAGGTAATGGATTCTTTGATGAAGCTGGAGCTGCCGGCAGGCGTGGACGTGGAAATTAAGCAGTAGGGGTTTGATGATGTTGGGTCTAATGGCCAGAAAAGTGGGAATGACACAGGTGTTTGACGAGACTGGCAGCCTGGTTCCTGTAACAGTAATTCGGATCGAGCCGAATGTTGTTATTGCTCAAAAATCCGAGGATAAGGACGGCTACAAAGCAGTCGTTCTCGGCGTGGACGAGCTAAAGAAAAGCAGGGCTTCCAAGCCCTATTTGGGGCAGTTTCCTCAAAATATCGCCCCTCAAAAAACCGTGCGCGAATTCCGGGACTTTGAAAAAGAAGTAAATCCCGGTGATAAGCTCGGAGCGGAAGTTTTTGAGGGAATCCGTTATGTGGATGTTACCGGTGTTTCCAAGGGGAAAGGCTTTCAGGGAGTTGTAAGGCGCTATGGTTTCGGCGGTGGACGCGCCACTCACGGTTCTAAATTTCACCGTGAGCCGGGTTCTACAGGCCAGAGTACATATCCGCACAAGACTTTTAAGAACGTAAAATTACCGGGCCGGATGGGCCGGGAACAGGTTACGGTTTTAAGCCAGCGGGTAGTGAAGGTGGATAAGGAAAAGCAGCTTGTGCTTATTAAGGGCGCTGTTCCCGGAGTGAACAAGGGCCTGATAGTAATAAGGTCTGCGGTAAAGCGGTAAAAAAGTAAGCGAGTGTAATGATGAATAGTACAGTATATTCTATTGATGGCAGGGAATTAAGAAGCATAGAGCTTGCGGACGGCGTTTTCGGCCTCCCCGTAAACGAGGATGTGATCTGGTATGCCATCAATAATGAACTTGCAAATAAAAGACAGGGAAACGCCAGTACAAAAGACCGCGGGGAGATTCACGGTTCCAACGCAAAGCCGTATAAGCAAAAGGGTACAGGCCGCGCCCGCCGGGGTGATAAAAAAAGCCCGGTATTGGTAGGCGGAGGAACAATGTTCGGGCCGAAGCCAAGGGATTATTCCTATTCAATGCCCAAAAAAGCAAAGCGCCTCGCGATAAAAACCATTCTTAGTCTTAAAGCCCAGAGCGATACCCTTAAAATTATCGAGGATTTTTCGGTAGATTCCGGAAAAACCAAGGATTTATTTGGAATTTTAAAAAATTTCAATCAAGGTGAAGAAGCGGAGCAGCGGACAGTGCTGGTGCTTCGGGGCGAAGAAGTAGACACAAAAAAAGGAACGGATGATCGCGCCGAGATTCTCCCCGGCGTAAGAAAGATCAAGCAGGCGGGGAGAGGAATACCTTGGCTGACTTTTCTTTCACATTCCAGGCTTAGGGCGCACGACCTTTTTTACGGGCGTAGCATAATCATGACAGAAAGCGCCGCGAAAAAACTAAACGAATTTTACGGAGAATCTTCCAACGCAGTTTCAAGGAGGCCGGGAAATGATTTATGAACAAATTTTGATAGAACCGGTTCTTTCGGAAAAGGCAAATATATTGCGAGAACAAGGGAAGTATGTTTTTAAAGTTGATCCGAGGGCCAATAAAATACAGATAAAGGAAGCGGTCAGGCGGATTTACAATGTACATCCTGTTTCATGTACCGTTATGAACGTAAGCGGCAAGCCGAAGCGGCTGCGCTCCCGGCCAGGCTACACCTCATCCTGGAAAAAGGCCATTGTAAGGCTCTCAAAAGATGAAAAGATCAGCGTCTTTGAGGGCGTGTAAGGGAAAAGAATATGGGAATTAAGACATATAAACCGGTAACACCGGGGATGAGGGCCTGGCAGAGCCTGGACTATTCCGAATTAACCCGCGGCGCAAAACCCGAGAAGTCTCTTACCGAGGGAAGAAAAGAAAGAGCCGGGCGTGACAGCAACGGCAGGATAAGCGTCAGGCACAAGGGCGGCGGCCACAAGCGGCTTTACCGGGTCATAGATTTCAAACGCGACAAAATAGGCATTCCCGGCAAGGTAGCAACCATCGAATACGATCCCAACCGCAGCTCAAACATCGCCCTTATCAAATACACCGACGGCGAGAAGCGCTACATCATTGCCCCAAAGGGGCTGGTGGTAAACGCCAAGGTAATCAGCGGGCCGAATGTTCCTATCGAAACAGGGAACGCCCTTCCTCTGGAAAATATCCCGCTAGGTTTTACGGTTCACAATGTTGAGCTTACACTGGGAAGGGGCGGGCAGATTGTACGTTCCGCAGGCGGCGGCGCTCTGGTTGCGGCCAAGGAAGGCGATTACGTTACGCTTAAGCTTCCATCAGGCGAAATGCGGATGATCTTCAAGAAATGCTACGCCACCATCGGCACAGTCGGCAACGAAGACCACATGAACGTGCAGATAGGTAAAGCCGGCCGGAAGCGCTGGATGGGAGTCAGGCCGACTGTGCGTGGTATGGCAATGAACCCTGTCGATCACCCGCACGGGGGCGGCGAGGGAAAGAGCAAAGGTATTCATCCGGTTACCCCTTGGGGTCAGCCGACCAAGGGATTTAAAACCAGGAATAAGCATAAACCTTCGTCCAGGTTTATAGTCAGCCGGGGCAAGAAATAGGAGAAGAGGGTGTCAAGATCCATAAAGAAAGGGCCCTTCATAGAAAAGAGCCTCTATAAGAAAGTATTGGAATTGAGCAAGTCCGGAGAGCGGAGAATGATAAAAACCTATTCGCGTTGCTCTACGATTATACCCGAAATGGTTGGCGGAACCATCTCGGTTCACAACGGTAAAACCTGGATTCCCGTTTATATTACGGAAAACCTGGTTGGTCATAAATTGGGCGAATTCGCTCCCACCCGGATTTTCCGGGGCCATGCGGGTTCAGACAAAAAGGCTTCTAAGTAACCGAGGAATAGAAGGTAGGAATAAGATGGCAACAACGGCAAAAAATGAAGATCCCGGATACAGGGCCATTACCAGGTATTTGCTTGTCTCTCCTTACAAAATCCGCCCGGTTGCGGATCTGGTAAGGCGGAAACCGTATACCGAAGCTGTAGCTCTTCTGGAGAATATGCCGCACAAAGGCGCCAGGCTAATAAGAAAAACTATGCTTTCCGCCGCTTCAAACGCTCTGAACCGTGATAAAAAGCTTGATGAAGGGATGCTCTATATAAAGGAAATTATGGTTGACGAAGGCCCCAGGATGAAACGTGTTTGGTTCAGGGGCAGAGGCCGGGCGGATATGCTTTTAAAGAGGATGTGTCATATCACTGTTGTTGTAGACCAGGCGGCAAATGCGGGAGCCGGAATAAAGAACACCGCGGTAAAAAAGCCTGCTTCTAAAAAGGCGGAGAAATAAATGGGACAAAAAGTTAACCCAATAGGATTGAGAGTTGGGATCAATAGAACCTGGCTATCCAGGTGGTATGTAGACCCCAAAGAATATGCCGATACCCTTCACGAAGATCTTAAGCTGCGCAAGCTCATAATGGACATGCCTGAAACAAAGGGCGCCGACATTGCGGAGCTGGAAATTATCAGGCATCCTCAGCGGATTACAATTACAATTCACACAGCAAGGCCGGGGGTCATAATAGGAATAAAAGGCGCGAATATCGAGAAGATAACATCAGAACTTCAAAAGCATGTCAGCAAAAAAGTTCAGATAAAAATAAAAGAAGTCAGGAACGCCGACAACAACGCGCAGATTATCGCGCAGAATGTTGCCCGCCAGCTTTTGGCGCGCTCAAGTTTCAGGCGGACAATGAAGCAGGCAATTACAAACGCGATAAAAAAAGGCAACGCCCAGGGTGTGAAGATCCGTCTTTCAGGCCGCCTGGGCGGCGCCGAAATGTCCCGCACGGAAGAAGCCAAGGAAGGGCGCATTCCCCTGCATACTCTCCGCGCGGATATAGACTTTGGTTTTGCCGAAGCCCACACAACCTTTGGCTCCATTGGGGTAAAGGTCTGGGTGTACAATGGCATGAAATACGGCAAGGAACAAAAGGAAGACGCGGGGGCTTTGCTCCGTAAACGGCGGGAACGGGTTCCTGCCCATAGAAATGAGGGCCAAAGAACCGAAGGTTCTCGAGCTGAAGGTTCCAGGGGCGAAAGTTCCAGGAACGAAGGCCGGTTTTAATGGCATGGCTGAGGTTAGGAGTATATAAATGTTAAGTCCGAAGCGTGTTAGGCATCGAAAGGTACAACGCGGGAATATGCCCGGAAACGCAACGAGGGGGAATACTGTTGCTTTCGGTGATTTTGGGCTTGTTGCCCTGGACAGAATGTGGGTTACCAACCGGCAGATAGAAGCCGCCCGTATTGCCATGAACCGGCATATCAAGCGCGGCGGCAAGCTCTGGATCCGGATTTTTCCGGACAAGCCTTATTCCAAGAAACCTGCGGAAACCCGCATGGGTAAAGGAAAGGGAGCGCCGGAATATTGGGTAGCGGTAGTCAAGCCCGGAACAGTCATGTTTGAACTTGGGGGCATTGAAAAAAAACTGGCGGAAGAGGCAATGAAGCTGGCGGGGGCGAAACTCCCAATTAAGTCCAAGTTTGTTGCCCGCGCGGATATGGAACTGGGCAGTTGAAAACTGAGCTTAAGGGTTGGCTAAAGGATAGTTTATGAAGAATTCGTTTAAGAGTCTTTCTTTTTCCGAGCTAAAGGCAAAGCGGGATGAGCTTTCCAGAAAATATATGGATTTCCGGTTTCAGTTGGTTATCGGGCATGTGGATAATCCATTGCATAAAAGGGAGTTACGCCGGCAGATTGCCCGTCTTAACACCCTGATCCGGCAGCATGAGCTGGAGGAGCAGAAAACCGCTTTGCAGAGCAAAGCTTCCGCGAAGAGCGATAAGGCGTAAAGGAGCAAACAGTGGCTGAAGAGCTTAACAAACCTGTGCAGGCCAAAAGCGGCAAAAAGGAATTTGTGGGTATTGTACGCAGCGACAAAATGGACAAGACCATAGTTGTTTCTGTTGAAACTAAAGCCCTGCACCCGTTGTATAAAAAGTATGTTGTCAGAAGCAAGAAAGTAAAAGCCCATGATGAAAAGAACGAAGCGAAAATCGGCGATCGCGTCAGGGTAGTTGAGTGCCGTCCCATCAGCAAGGAAAAATGCTGGAGATTGGACGCCATTCTAGAGAAGGCAAAATAGGGAGAGCGGAAAATGGTTCAGGTGGAATCTTTCCTGAATGTGGCGGACAATTCAGGAGCCAAGCTGGTTCAGTGTATCAAGGTGCTTGGCGGTACAAAGCGTAAGTACGCGGGTATTGGGGATATTATTGTAGTCGCCGTAAAGGAAGCTTTGCCCACTTCGGTTATCAAGAAAGGAACCGTAGAAAGGGCGGTGGTGGTCAGGACTCACAAAGAATACCGCCGCCCCGATGGAACCTATATACGGTTTGATGACAATGCCTGCGTTATCATAGATGCGGCGCTTAACCCCAAAGGGAAGCGCATATTCGGGCCGGTTGCCCGGGAACTGCGGGAAAAGGGTGATTTTATGAAAATAATTTCGCTTGCCCCGGAAGTGTTATGAAACTAAAGTTTCTTGGAGACGAACATGGTTGAAGCAGTCCATAAATTCAAACTGAAAAAGGACGACTCTGTCCAGATTATTGCCGGCAAGGATAAGGGTAAGCGGGGACGCATACTCAAGATTTTCCGGGACACAGACCGCATTGTGGTAGAAGGCGCAAATATCGTTAAAAAGGCGAAGAAACGCCGCAATCAGCAGGACAGAGGCGGAATCATCGAAGTTGAGGCGGCTGTTCACTCGTCCAATGTAGCCATAGTCTGCAAAAAGTGCGGACCGACACGGATAGGGTACAAGGTTGATGGAAAGAACAAAACCAGAATTTGCAGGAAATGCGGGGAGGCGCTGTAATGGCTGCTGTTAAGGGTGATGCGAAGAGCGATGCAAAAGGCGCTGTAAAAAGCGTTGAGCCCCGTCTGAAAAAGATCTACAGGGAACAAATTGCCCCTGAGCTGATAAAGGAGTTCGGCTATAAGACGCCCATGCAGACTCCAAAACTTGAAAAAATTATTGTAAGCATGGGCGTAGGCGAGGCGATTCAAAACAAGAAACTGCTGGACGCGGCCATTGATGACCTTACCCTTATAACCGGACAGAAAGCGGTAAAGACAAAAGCCCGCAAAAGCATTGCGAATTTTAAAATCAGGGCAGGTCAGGAAATAGGCGCGAAAGTTACCCTTAGGGGGGCGATGATGTACGAGTTCTTTGACAGGCTTGTGAATGTCGCGCTTCCGCGCGTTAAGGACTTTCGGGGGATCAATCAAAACGCTTTCGATGGACACGGGAATTATTCTTTGGGGCTCACGGAACAGATCATCTTTCCGGAGATTGACTTTGATAAAATTGAGCGCGTAGCCGGGCTTAATATCGCGATTGTAACAACGGCAAGAACAGACGCGGAGGCAAAGGCCTTCCTCGCCAAGTTCGGTATGCCTTTCAGGAAATAAGAGGAGTATAAATGGCAAGAAAAGCAATGATTTTAAAGGCGCTTAAGACGCCTAAATATAAAACGAGAAAAGTTAATCGCTGCCGTATCTGCGGACGGGCCAGAGGTTATCTCAGAAAGTTTGAGATGTGTCGTCTATGTTTCCGTAAACTCGCCAGCGAGGGACTTATCCCCGGCGTTACAAAATCTAGTTGGTAGGAGAATAGGATGAGCGTTTCTGATCCCGTTGCGGATATGCTAACCAAAATCCGGAATGCCGGAATGGCAAAGCATGAAAAGGTTGATATCCCTACCTCTAAACTGAAGCTTGAGATCGTCAAGATTTTAAAGATTGAAGGGTATATCAAAAACTTCAAGAAGGCTAATCAGGATGGAGCCAATGTGATCCGTGTCTTCCTTAAATACGATGAGAAGACAGGACCTATCATTCATGGAATTGAAAAGGTTTCAAAACCCGGACGCCGGGTTTATATGGGGTATAAAAGTATGCCCCGGGTGTTTAACGGTTATGGGACCCTCATTGTTTCCACATCCCAGGGGGTTACCACGGGCAAGAAAGCCGCCGAGAAAAAAGTCGGCGGCGAAGTAATCTGTACTGTTTGGTAAGAGGATAAATATGTCGCGTATCGGAAAAATACCGGTGAAGGTTCCCAAGGGCGTTAAGGTTAGTTTTGCCAACAATCTTATGACCGTTGAAGGCCCGAAAGGAAAACTCACCCAAAGTTACCACCCAATTATCACGTTTGAGGATAAGGGAAGTGAAGTCGTAGTTGCCAGGCCAAATGATGAGAAGCAGACAAAGTCCTACCACGGTCTTTACAGAAATCTGCTTAACAACATGGTTGCCGGAGTTTCCAACGGGTTCACCCGCACCCTCTTGATAACCGGCGTTGGCTATAAGGCCGAAGTTAAGGGAAATGTCCTTATTCTTAGCCTTGGATATTCCAGTGATGTTTATATAGGCATCCCCGAAGGTCTCACTATTACCGCTGAAGCGAGCAAGGTGGTTATAAGCGGCATTGACAAACAGAGAGTGGGGGAGATGGCTTCCCAAATCAGAAAACTAAGGCCGCCTGAGCCGTATAAGGGCAAGGGCATTCGCTACGATAATGAAATTATTAGAAGGAAAGTCGGTAAGTCCGGCGTTAAATAGGGTAGGTTCATGCTAAGAAAGATGATTGAGAAAGACAGGAAGCGCTTTAAGAGAAAGGTACATATACGCAAGACAATTTCCGGAACTGCCGAGAGGCCGCGGATGACAGTTTTTAAAAGCAACCGTTCCCTTTCGATTCAGATAATTGACGACGCCGGGGGGAACACCCTTGCTTCGGCGTCTACCCTGGAAAAAGAGCTTCGCAGCATAAAAGCTACAGTTGCGGGAGCCGGACAGCTTGGCGAGATTATGGGGAAGAGGATTCTTGAGAAAAACATTAAGACCGTTGTCTTTGACAGAAACGGTTACTTGTATCATGGCGTTGTGAAGGCAATGGCCGACGGAGCCCGGAAGGCCGGGGTTCTGTTTTAGGGGGCGGTATGGAAAAAACGCAGGAAGCGAGTCCTGGCGACAAAAGTCAGGCAGAAAAAGAGTCGGCGGAAAAAACACCGGCAGAAACATTTTCTTCTGATAATCTTTCGGTGGATAAATTCGCCAGAGAAGAAGGCCGCGATGGAGGCCATAGGGGCGAAAGAAGAGGCCGCGGCGAAGGAAGAGAAAGACGGGACAGGGATTCCGCAGATAAAGAATTTGTAGAAAAACTGGTTAAGCTTAACCGGACTGCCAAGGTTGTAAAGGGCGGACGCCGCTTCTCTTTCTCTGCCCTCACTGTTATCGGAGACCGGAAAGGAAATGTCGGTTATGGCTTTGGTAAGGCTAACGATGTTTCAGAGGCCATACGAAAGAGCATCGACAAGGCAAAGCGGAACATGGTTACTCTGCCTGTAAAGAACGGAACCATTCCCCATGAGATAGAAGGCGTATTTAAGGCATCGCGGGTGCTTCTTAAACCGGCTTGTTCCGGTACGGGAATTATTGCCGGAGGGCCTGTCAGGGCAATTATGGAAGCGGGCGGCGTAACGGATGTGCTTTCAAAGTCCATCGGAGCTGCCAGCCAGTATAACGTGGTTAAGGCTACTTTTAACTGCATCAGCAAGATGATGGACGCGCGGACAGTCGCTAAGAACCGGGGTAAGCCCCTAAAGGAATTCTGGGGGTAAGCGGTGAAGATACGAATTAAACTGGTCAGAAGTACCATAGGCGCTCTGCCCAGGCAGCGGGCCACAGTGCGTTCCCTGGGTTTACGGAAGATAGGTTCTTCTTCCGAACAAGAGGCAAGTCCGGCTGTTTTAGGCATGGTGAAGGTTGTATCCCACCTCGTTTCTGTGGAGGAAATTAAATAATGGCTCACGATTTTAACTTGCACGCCCCGGAAGGCGCCAACAAGAAGAAAAAGATACTTGGCCGCGGGCAGGGTACGGGCCATGGAACAACCTCCGGAAAAGGAAACAAGGGGCAGAATGCCCGTTCCGGCGGGAAAACCTATGTAGGTTTTGAAGGCGGCCAGATGCCCCTTTACAGGCGTTTGGCCCACAGGGGATTTTCAAATTATCCCTTTAAGAAATCCTTTCAGATTGTCAATTTAGGCGAAATCGAAAAGCGCTATTCAGATGGCGATACGGTTGATGAGGTTTCTCTTAATGAAAAGGGACTTATTAAGGGCAGGGTAAAAAAGGGCGTTTTTGTACCGGATTTTCCTGTAAAGATTCTGGGCAATGGGGAATTAACCAAAAAGCTCACTTTTAAGATTGGTTTGGTTTCTGGTTCGGCCAGGGAAAAAATATTGAAGTCAAATGGGACACTCCCGGATAAGGCTTCTAAGGAATAAGCAGGTAGTTATGGCTAATCCGTTGGTAGGCATTTTTAGGGTTAAAGAACTCCGCGAGCGCATACTTTTCAGTTCCCTGATGCTGGGGGTGTTCAGGCTTGGCGCGTTTATTCCAATCCCCGGGGTTAATGCCCAGGTGTTGAACAGCTACTTTGAGTCCCTGCGGGCCCAGGAAGGTTCAAGAAACGCAATCGTTGATTACCTGGACTTTTTTGCCGGCGGCGCTTTCTCGAATTTCTCCGTGTTCATGCTTGGGATCATGCCTTACATATCAATGTCGATCATCATGCAGCTGCTGATAATTGTCTTCCCCAGCTTGAAAAAGCTTTCTCAGGAAGAAGGTGGAAGAAAGAAGATACAGAGATACCAGAGGGTAGGAACAGTCGCCGTATGTATAATTCAAGCTTTCGCTGTTACCCAATATGCCAGGAGCATTTCCAGGCATGTGGAAAACCTGCTTTCGCTGGATATGTTTTCGTTTACCTTGCTTGCCATTCTTACCGTAACAACCGGAACGATGTTTCTTATGTGGATAGGCGAGCAGATTACCAAAAGGGGAATAGGCAACGGCATTTCGCTTCTGATTTTTGCCGGTATCGTTGCAAGGCTTCCAACCGCGGTATGGGAACTTGTCAACAAGGTACGCGCCGGAGATCTTAACCTGGTTTTTGTGGTAGTGGTATTGGTTATGTTCGTGGCGATAGTAACCCTGGTTGTTTTTGAGCAGCAGGGACAGCGGAAAATACCGGTAAATTACGCAAAACGAATCGTAGGGCGCAAAATGTACGGCGGCGCGCCGAATGCCTTTATTCCATTTAAGATTAATCCATCCGGGGTTATTCCTGTAATTTTCGCGTCGTCTATTCTTACCTTTCCTCTGCAGATAGCCCAAACTATAGGTGAAGGCGTGGCCTGGCTTAATTCCGTTGCCAGGGTTTTAACTCCGCGCGGCACTTTGTATAACATCCTTTATGTTCTTTTTATCATCTTTTTTGCGTATTTCTATACCCAGGTAACCTTGAATCCCATTGAAATTGCCAAAAACATCCGTGAGAACGGGGGTTCAATTCCTGGTATACGCTCCGAAAAGATTGAGGAATATCTTACAAAAATTCTTAATAGAATAGTATTGCCGGGTTCTCTTTATCTGGCATTGATTGCGGTTCTGCCTAGTATGATACAGTACTTCTTCAATTTTCCTTCCTCTATTTCTTACCTGATGGGGGGTACTTCTCTACTGATCCTGGTTGGCGTAGATCTTGATACCATGAGTCAGGTCGAGGGACTTTTGAAGATGCATCATCATGAGGGGTTAACCCGAAAAGGGCGGCTTAAGGGCAGGAATTTATAGCAGGCCGCATGGCTTGTGTAATATACCGTTGGGTATGAGGGAGTGAAGGATGAAAGTCCGGACGAGCGTAAAACCGATTTGCGATAAATGCAAAGTGATCAAACGAAACGGGATTATCCGCATTATTTGCAAGAATCCCAAACATAAACAGAAGCAGGGTTAGGAGAAGATTCTATGGCGCGGCTTGTGGGGGTTGACCTCCCGAATAAACACGTTAATATCGCTTTGACCTATATTTACGGAATAGGCAGATCCAGCGCTGACGCGATCTGTGTCAAAGCAAAAATCGATCCGATGAGGAAGATAAACGATCTTAGCCAGGAAGAGCTCAACGAGCTAAGAAATATTCTGGAAGCTGATTATAAAGTTGAGGGCCGGCTTCGCACAGAGATCGCCCTGAACATTAAGCGCCTTATGGACATCGGCTGTTACCGCGGCCTTAGGCATAGAAAGGGGCTGCCCCTTCGCGGTCAAAGAACCAGGACAAATGCCCGTACACGGAAGGGTAAAAAGAAGACCGTCGCCGGTAAGAAGAAGTAGGAGGAAGAGTGGCTGGTACTACGAAAAAGAAGAAAGAAAAAAAATCCGTATATGAAGGAAATGTCTATATTCAGGCTACCTTCAATAATACCATTGTGACCATTACGGATCTTATGGGGAACGCTGTCTCCTGGGCCAGCTCAGGCGGACTGGGGTTCCGGGGCGCAAAAAAATCAACTCCTTTCGCCGCCCAGACGGTTACCGAGACTGCGGCGCAGAAAGCTTTGCAGGTAGGCCTTAGGGAAGTTCATGTTTATGTAAAGGGTCCCGGAATCGGGCGGGAATCGGCCATCCGCCAGTTGGGCGTTATGGGCATTAAGGTAAAGTCAATTAACGACGTTACCCCGATTCCGCATAACGGCTGCAGACCGAGGAAAACGCGCCGCATTTAACGGTGTACATTTAGGTTCTATAGAAGGGAAGGAGATATATGGCAAGATACATTGGCCCTGTATGCCGGCTATGCCGGACGGAACAGAAAAAGCTGATGCTTAAAGGCGATAGGTGTAAAAGCGATAAATGTCCCATAAATAAAAAGCGGCCTGCTCCGGGTAAGGATCCCAGAAATCGGCCCGGGAAACGCTCTGATTACGGGGTTCAGCTTCGTGAGAAGCAGAAGCTCAAGAGAATTTACGGAATGCAGGAAAAGCAATTCAGCCTTTTCTTTGAAAGGGCCTTGCATATGCCCGGTATTACAGGCGAGAACCTGTTTGCACTTCTGGAGCAGCGGCTGGATAATGTCGTCTATAGACTTCGCTTTGCGGTCAGCCGGAGTCAGGCGCGGCAAATTGTGCTTCACGGCCATGTAAAGGTAAACGGAAAGCGGGTTAACATTCCTTCTTTCATAGTTAAGCCTGAAGATACGGTAGAGATAGAAGAAAAAAGCAAGAGCCTTGTTGTGATCAAGGACGCGCTGAGAGAGTATGGGAAGTCGGGCATAATGCCGTGGCTGAATCTGGACCCCGATACCATGAAAGGAAAGTTTCTTGCTGTTCCCAGGCGTAGCGATATTACGGATCTGGCGGATATCAAGGAACAGATGATAGTTGAATTATATTCCAAGTAAGGAGTTAGCATGGCCCGTAAGAACCTTCTTAAAGGACTCAAACGTCCCAAAGGCATTACCACCTTTGAGCACAACGAACTGAAGCAGAATTACGGCAAGTTTACTGCGGCTCCGTTTGAACCTGGTTTTGGTACAACAGTCGGGAATACTCTGCGCCGCGTACTCCTTTCATCCATACAGGGGTATGCTATAACTTCGGTTAAAATAACTTCCTATGATGAAGCAGGTACTGCTCACATGATTTCCAGTGAATTTGAGACCATTCCCAACATTGTGGAAGATACGCTGGAAATCATAAATAACCTTAAACAAATCCGTCTTAAACTGCCCGATGATGTTGAATCGGACCTTTTGCTGTACGAATGGTCAGGTAAAGCCGAAATAAAGAGCAATGATTTTGCCCGCCCTGGCCAGGTGGAAGTTTTAAGTACAGGGCAGCATATCATGACGCTTATGGAAAATGCCAAACTGGACTTTGAGATAAGGATTGATGTGGGGCGCGGCTATGTTCCTTCCGAAGTGAATGAAAGGTATGTGGATGTTATCGGAACAATTCCGATAGACGCCATTTTTTCTCCTGTTAAGAAAGTGAAGTATATCGTTTCTCCGACCCGTGTAGTTCAACGCAATGATTACGACAAACTTGAGCTGGAAATATGGACGGACGGAACCATAAGGCCGGATGACGCCCTTGCCGAAGCGGCAAAAATAGCTAAGGATCATTTTTCGGTATTTATTAATTTTGATGAAAATGGATTTGGATCGGAAGACGATCTTGACGAAGATGATGAAAGGATAAGGCAAATTCTCAATACGCCGGTTGAGGAGCTGGAGCTTTCGGTTCGCTCCTCCAACTGTCTTAAGAACGCAAATATTAAAACCATAGGCGAGCTTACCCGTAAAACCGAGGATGATATCGGCAAAACCCGCAATTTCGGGAAAAAATCGCTCCAGGAGATCAAGGAAAAGCTCAAGGAGTGGAATTTAAGTTTGGGGATTACCGACATAAACGTGCTGAAAAGCGCGGTTAGGGTAAAATCCCAAAAGGAAGCAGAAGATGAAACATAAGAGAGGCTTTAACCCCCTGGAGCGGATGTCCGCTCACCGGAAAGCCCTGCACCGCAATATGGTCACTTCCCTCTTTAGGTATGAAAGGATCAGAACCACCAAAGTAAAAGCTTTAGCGATAAGGCGAAGCGCTGAAAAACTGATTACACGCGCAAAGGTTGACAGTGTTCATAACCGAAGAATTGTTTCGGGCCGTCTTTTTGATGAGGGCATTGTGGCGAAGCTTTTCACCGACATTGCGCTCAGGATGAAGGAAAGGCCGGGCGGCTATACCCGGATAATAAAGCTGGGAGAACGTTACGGAGACGCTTCTGAAGTTGTTATTCTTGAGCTGGTCGACTACAAGCTGAATGCGGACGAAGCTTCAGACAAAAAAGCCAAGAAAGACGCAAAGAAGGCTGAAAAGAAAGAAACCAAGAAGGAAAAAGCAAGCGCCAAAGAGGAGAAAAAATAAATGTCCAAGCCCCACAGAGGTAAATCAATTCGTACACTGGCTTCCCGCGGCCGTGGTGAGTGTCCTGTATGCAAAAGGTACAATGTGAAAGTCCTTTACGAACAGGAAGCCGAGGGAAAAAAAGTGAAAGTTTGCAAGACCTGTAAAGCGGCGATAAAGCACGGCAAGAAAAAAATCGAGACTTCAAGTCAAGCTCAGGCCTGATTAAGTTAAGGAATATAGAACATAGGAAAAGACGGCTCTTATTTTATTTTCACCGCCTGCATTTGCGCTTTTACACATAACTCGGCGGCCTTGAAAGCGTGTTCCTGCGTCATGGCGTTTTCTGTGCGGTTAAGGCAGTCAAGAATCAACTGTCCAAAGTAAGGGAAGCCCACTTTTCCTTCAACATTGTAATAAGATTCTTCCTTGTTGTTCGCAAGGTAAACATTGCCGCCGTGACTATTCTTTTCGCCTAATTGCATATATTTTCGCTGTTCGATATAGCCTTCGGTTCCAAGAATAATTGAACGTCCGTCGCCCCACATTTGCAGGCCGTCGGGGGTGAACCAGTCTACACGGAAATAGTGAGTCGCGCCGTTATCGCCGACAAGTACCGCATCCCCGAAGTCGTCCAGTTCGGGATACTGCGGATGGTGGTAATTTGCAATCTGGCTGTGGACTACAGCGGCGTCTTTTGCGCCTGAATAGAATAAAAACTGTTCTATCTGATGGCTGCCAATGTCGCAAAGAATGCCGCCGTATTGTGTTTTTATAAAAAACCACTCAGGCCGCGAAGGAGCTGCAAGACGATGGGGGCCAAGGCCGAGTACCTGGATTACCTTACCGATTGCTCCCTGCTCAATGAGCTGACCCGCGAAAACGGCGCTTTCAACATGAATGCGCTCGCTGTAATAAACCATGTATTTTTTGCCGGTCTCTTTTACCTTTGCCCTTGCCGCCTGGAGCTGTTCCAGAGTTGTAAGCGGGGCCTTGTCCGTAAAATAATCCTTTCCGGCGGACATTACGCGCAAACCCAGCGCGCAGCGTTCAGATGTAACTGCCGCTCCCGCCACAAGCAGGACTTCCTTGTCGCCGAGAATTTCGTCCTCGCTTGCCGCGCGCTTTACGCCGGGATATGTTTCACAGAACCTGTCAACCTTTTTTGGATCGGGATCGTAAACGCTTTTCAGCGTTCCGCCCGCTTCTATCAAACCGTTGCACTGTCCGTAAATATGCCCGTGATCAAGGGCGATTGCTGAAAAGATAAATTCTCCCTTTTTAACGACAGGGTTTGGTTTCCCTTTGGGGGCATAGTTCATACCATCGGACATTCCATCAGATTTATCACTCATTTTTTCCCTCCAGCCTAAAATGAAATTTGTCCGCCCTGATCATTTACAGAGACGGTCTTTTCGTAGAAATGCGGAACTTTTCCCATAATGCCTTTAACCGTGTAAAAGGGATCGTCTTTTTTTATCGGTAGTTCCACCGCGCGTTGTTCCGTGCCGGCCTTGTAAATAGCGGAGATAAGTTCTATTGTGCGTCTGCCGTCTTCGCCGTCAATCATCGGCTTGCCTCCGGTTTCAAGAGCGGTCAACACGTCGTCAACTTGCCCTGTGTGCAAGGTGTGGGCGTATTTTGGCAGCGATTCGTAAAAATTATTCAGTTTTGAAATTAATTCTTCATCTTGCTGTCCGAAAACAGGAAAACCGTTGGGCTGCGCGATATTGGCCGAAACTTTCCACGGCGCCGAAACGCGGGCTTTCTCGCCTTGAAAAACAAGCTGCTGTTCCTGACCGTGGTGGATAACGGAGCTTGTTACCTGCGCCAGCGCCCCTTTCGAACAAAGCCCGCCGTCGTACTGTAGAACCGCGACTGAAATGTCCTCTACTTCGGCGTTGTCATGGGACGCGTTGCTGATAACGGCGCTGACTTTCTTCGGCAGCCCAAGCATCCAGCACAGCATATCAATATGATGTACGGCGTGGTTCAAGGTACAGCCTCCGCCTTCTTTTTCCCATGTGCCTCGCCACCACAAATCATAATAGGAATGGCCTCGCCACCAAAGAGATTCAATTTGCGCGTGAACGACTTTTCCGATAAGTTCGGAATCCAAAACTTTTTTTAAACCGGTAATTGGATCGGTGAAACGGTTTTGCGCGATTACGGAAAGCATTTTGCCGCTTTTTTTTGCCGCGGCAATCATCGCGTCGCACTCTTCAAGCGACGCCGCCATCGGCTTTTCCACAAGCACGTTTTTTCCCGCATTAAGAAAATCAATGGCAATTTCCGCATGACAGAAAGGAGGAGAACTGATACTTACAAGATCGATATCAGCGCAATTCAGGATTTCTTTATGCGACGCGCTAATCTTCGCTCCCAAATTGTATTCGGTGTTTACCTTCTCCGCTTTTTCGGGGAAGATATCAACGACATGGGTGATCTTGCACCGCTGTGGAAAAGCAAGATACCCTTTTATGTGCTGCTGAGCAATGTTTCCGGTTCCGATAACTGCCACTGAAATCATATTTCCTCCTTAATGTCCCTTCCTATCCCTCCATTATATCACTCAAACGGATTTTTTGAAATCACCAAAAACCCAAATAGCTCGCGCGCTTTATTGTTAAAAAATTCCAAAGTCATGTTCTTGTCATTTGTCCGCTTCCAGTGTTTTTCCGCAAGTTCTTCGGTGTATTCCGACAGCGGATAAACCAGAAAGCCCGTCTGTTTGGCGTCGTAATGGGTTATTGTGGGGATAAAGCCGGTTTCTGCCACGCTTATTTCTTCTCCGGTTTTTTTGAGCTTAACGTATGCAAGCCCGCCAAGGAGCGTTTCCTTTTCCGGCCTGAAATGCGCTGAAAGAAAATTGCCGAGCGAATAAAAGCAGAGTGTGCTTTTACCGTCGGCTCTGGGCAGTGATTCAAAACGCTGAAGTACATGGGGATGATGGCCTATAATAAGATCGACGTTATGATCGGCGAGAAAAGCGGCAAGGCCGGTTTGGAAAGGGCTTGGTTCTGGACTGTATTCATCGCCCCAGTGAACGGAAACAACAAGGTAATCACAAAGCGGGCGCAGGGCGTCTATTTCTTTCGCCATAGTTTCGTTATTTATGAGAGAAACAAGGTAAGGTTTCCCGCGCGGAAGAGGAATGGCGTTCGTGCCGTATGTATAGGCCAGAAAGCCTATTCTAAAATTGTTTTTGCTTATAATTACAGGATGGTTCAGGCGATCATCTTCGCTTCGGTGTATTCCCAAATAGTGAATACCCTCAAGCGAGTCCCAGTAGTCCATTGTAGAGAGTACGCCCGCTTCCCCCTTGTCCATGATGTGGTTTGTGGCGTGGCTGACAACGTCAAAACCAGCTGCCGCTAAGGCCGCTCCTGCCTCGCTGGGAGTACTGAACGCAGGGTAACCTGAATAGCCCAAGGCCTTGTTCCCCAAAATCGTTTCCTGATTAATAAACGCTATGTCAGACGGGACTGTGTAAGCCTTGATTTTTTCATAGATGGAATTGAAGTTATAAACGCCGCTGCTATAACTGGCTATAAGTATGGGATCGTGAATGAGGTTATCCCCGGCCGCAACGATGGTTAAGAAAAAGCTTTCAGGCTGTGGGGGAATTTCTATCTGCGGTGGAGGCGGAATTTCTACTACCGGAGGCCTAGTGGAACAGGATAAGACAAGCAGTGCCAATAGAAAGAAAGTAAAATATCGCCTCATGTTATGCGCCATGCCCCTTGCTTTAGTTGTATTGCTGGAGGCTTATAAGCCCCGGGATGCCTTTGATGTTTTTTAGCACAGCCTTGATATCCTCCGGGTGCTCAAGTTGCATGGTAAAAAATCCTGTGAGCCGATTGGTGGATCTTTCCTCAAGACGACCTTCTATAAGGTGTCCATGATGCTTTCTGACAGCGCCTTCAATTTCAGAAAAAAGATTCATATGCAATTTAGATTCAATTCTGAAACGCTTGACCAGAGCGGATTTTGGATTTTCCCAATCCGCTTTGATTTGCCGGCTTTCGAAATCCGGGATATTTGCAATATTGGGACAATCCTTTCTGTGAATTATTATTCCTCTGCCTCTTGATACAAATCCTGTAATAGGGTCGCCTACAACCGGATTGCAGCAGCGGGCAAAATGAAGCAGAATGTTTTTCTCCTGTTCAATTTTTACCGACAATATGTCGGAAGGAGCGGCGTTAATAACCTGCTGCAGCGGCAGGGTATCGGCGCTGGGAGGGGGCAAAACTTCAGGCGCGGCGGACTTTTTCTTTGCGGCAATGTTTTTTTCTGCCGCAATGGAGTCATCGTGTATCTTGAGCCAGCCTCGTATTTTATTGCGCGCCTTGTGAGTCTTTGCAATGCTTAGCCAGCTTAGATGGGGATGGGCAGTGGTATTGGTAAGAATCTCTATTACATCGGTGTTATGCAGTTCACGGCTTAGCGGAATAATCGCGCCGTTTGCTTTTGCGCCCACACAGTGATCGCCGATTGCCGAATGAACGCAGTAGGCAAAATCAATCGGCGTGGCCCCCGCAGGCAGGGCTATTACTTTGCCCTGGGGGGTAAACACATAAATCGAATTTCTAAATATCTCCTGTTTTATTTCTTTAAGCCATGATGACGCGGCGCTTTGCTGGTTATTGCCATACCTCCAGTTTCTGAGCTTGTTCACTGTACCGATATCTGAAAGCTGCATTTGTTCGTGAGACGAGCCTTTTTTATACAGCCAATGACTTGCGATGCCGTTTTCAGCCAAATTATGCATTTCTTTGGTGCGTATCTGGATTTCCAAAAGCCATTCGTCAACAATTACGGTAGTATGCAGGCTTTGATAGCCATTTGATTTTGGGTTGGCGATGTAATCCCTGAAACGTCCGGCTCCGGGCTTCCACAGGCTATGGGCAATTCCCAGCAAGGTGTAGCATTGTTCAATTGTTTCGCAAATAATCCGCATTCCGAACAAATCAAATATCTCATCCGCGCTCTTGTTGCGTTTGCGCATCTTCATATAAATCGAATAAAAATGTTTTGCGCGGCTTGATACCGAAATTTTAAAACCGGATTTTTCCGCTTCTGTAATGAGCGCTTCTCTGGCCTGTGAAAGAAATTTAAGCCTTTCCGCGCGTTTTACCGAAACAATGTCTTTTATCTGCTGATATACTTCACGGTTAAGAAACTTAAGTGAAAGGTCTTCCAGCTCATCTTTAATCTTTGAAATGCCCAGACGGTTGGCTAAGGGAGCGTAAATATCAAGACACTCCTGGGCAAAGTTTTTCCGCTTTTCAAGCGGTACTAAATCCGGCGTTCTAAGGAAGTAAAGCTTTTCCGCCAGTGTAATCAGAATAACGCGGATATCATCAGTCAGCGCCAGAAGCATATTTCTGATGTTTTCAGCTTCAAGGATGGTTTTGTTTGTCGCGGAAAGCCTGGAAATTTTGGCGTGGTTCATTATCAGCATGGCCGTCTGATCGCCGAAGAGTGATGAGAGCTTTTCTTCCTGATCTTTTGCCTTAACCGCTTTGCCGGCTGCTTCTGTCAGCAAAGCGGCGATTAAAGTATCCGTGTCAAGGTTAAGCTCCAATAGGATAGACGCTACGCCTGTTTTAACATTGATGGATTCCTTTTCCGCCCAGGCTATCGCTTTTAGAATCCTTTCCCGGTCATTTTGTGAAATAGAGTTTATTTTTTCCAAAAAATCGTTTTGGTCTTCCATAGTTTTATCGCTAAAGCTTCGCGCCCTCTATAACCCGTTCCTGATTGGAAAGGTCCTTATATGTTTTTATATTTATAAAGCGGTTCTTTTCAAGCTCCTGCCAGACGCTTTTCATTTGCTCCGGCGCCGCTTCCAAAAGCAGCGTCCCTCCCGGCTGCAGATAATCCGGCGCGCCGGCAATGATTTCCCTTATGATCCCAAGGCCGTCTTCACCCCCATCCAGGGCGAGACGCGGTTCCCGCTGCACTTCGGGGGGCAGGCGCTCTATTTCGGGGCTGGGAATGTACGGGGGGTTGCTTACGATAACGTGAAATGTTAATTCAGCGGGGAGCGCTTCAAGAAGATGGCCTTGGTAAAAGCGGATCGATTCAGCCATTTGATGCCGCCCCGCGTTGGCCCTGGCGGTTTCCAGGGCTTCCGCTGAAATGTCAGCAGCCCAGAGTTCCAGGCTTGGCATCTCTTTTTTTAGCGAGACGGCAACCGCGCCGGAGCCGGTGCAAAGATCCAGAACACGGATCGCTTCACCCGTCGCGACAGTTCTATTCCAGAGTTCCCCTTTTTCCAAAACCGCTTCCACCAATATCTCCGTGTCGGGACGGGGAACCAGAACCGACGGATTTACATAAAATTCCAGGCCTCTGAATTCCTTTTTACCCAATATGTAGGCTATACATTCACCGCCCTTTCGCCGTTCCAAAAGTTCCAGGAATTTCTTGCGCTCGCCGTCGGACAGGGACTTTTCTCCGTGGATGATTAACTCTTCCTTGCTTAGGCACAGGACTTCCGCCAGAAGCAGAGAGGCGTCAAGATCAGGCGTTGTAATAAGGGCTTTGGCACAGGGAGACTTTAGCGCTCGTTTTCCCTCCGCTATTGCCTCCCGCACGGTCATGCTGCGGATTACGAGGCGGTGGCGCGCAAGAGCTCTTCCCTGGCGGAAAGTTTCAATGCGTCAAAAAGCTCTTCCACATCTCCCTGCATAATAAGATCGAGTTTGTAGAGCGTCAGGTTTATTCTGTGATCCGTCATGCGGTTCTGGGGAAAGTTGTAAGTTCTGATTCTTTCGGATCGATCCCCTGAGCCAACCTGATTCTTGCGGGCTTCGGCGCGCTCGGACGCGGCCTTGGCTTCTTCCATCTCGTAGATTCTGGCGCGCAATATGCGCATGGCCTTGGCTTTGTTTTTAATCTGGCTTTTTTCATCCTGGCAGTGAACGGTTAGGCCGCTTGGAATATGGGTTATCCTCACCGCCGAGTCTGTGGTGTTGACGCACTGGCCGCCCGGGCCTCCCGCGCGCATAACGTCGATGCGAAGGTCTTCCTGGCGAATATCAATTTCAGTTTCGTCGGCTTCGGGAAGAACCGCGACTGTAACGGCGGAAGTGTGAATACGGCCGGAAGCTTCGGTGGCCGGTACTCTTTGAACACGGTGGACTCCGGATTCAAAGCGGAGATTTTCGTATACGTTTTTCCCGCTCACCGAAAAAATAATTTCTTTAAGGCCGCCGAGTTCTGTCTCGTTGGAACTCATTATTTCAAATTTCCAGTTTTTTGTTTCCGCAAAACGGGAATACATGCGATAGAGATCGGTGGCAAAAAGAGCCGCTTCTTCTCCCCCTGTTCCGGCGCGGATTTCCATGATTATATCTTTTTCATCCAGAGGATCGCGCGGGACAAGGAGAAACTTAAGTTTGTCCTCAGCTTCTTTTATTCTGATTTCCAGCTCTTTCGCTTCCCCTTTGGCAAGTTCTTTCATCTCAGGATCTTTTTCATTTTGAGCAAGAGCTTTTGCTTCTTCAAACTGCTTTGAAAGACCGGTTAATTCCTCATTGACTGCCGCTATTTCGCCAAGCTGGGAGTACTCTTTCATCACGTCCCTGAATCTGTTTGTGTCTTTCGCAAGATTCGGATCCTGCGCTAATAGCGATAGTTCGTCGTATCTGCGGAGTAAAGAGCCAAGCCTTTCATTCACGATCCGGTTTCTCCTGAAATTGAGGACAGGTATAAACAACAAGCTCTATTTGGCTGTCGCCTTTTGAGAAATTATCCAGGGTTTGTGTAAGCATATCCTGAATTCTGCAATTGCCGGAACTTAGACAAATAGGGCACGCGCCGTTGCCCCTGGGATTAATATCAACCTGCATGTTTTTATTATAACAGGAATGGTAGTTTTCGCAAAGGGTTTATAGGCGGTATTTGGAATATAATACAAATATGTTATAATCTGTAATTAAGCATGGATTTATCCGGATTAAAGGAAAAAATAAACGGCATTCTCGAAAACATTAGGGGAATTCCCGGTAAAATCAAGATGCCTGCATTTTTTTCCGATTTAGCAGCCCGGTTTAACAGTATCCTTGATCAGCATTTCGGGCCGGAGAAAAAAAAGCCGCTGCTAATTGGTTCAGGGGCTTTGATAGGTGTTTTTCTGATACTGATAGTTGCCCACGGAGTATCAAGCTCAGAGAAGCGGCGGACGATTTCTCCTGAATCTGCTCCCGAAGGCCTGACCATTGCCATGGAAGAACTTTTCATTCCGGCGGAGCCTGATTTTGTTCCCGAGTTTATTTTTGAACGTGAAAAACGGCGGTTCTGGTCGCTTGAAGATATCCGTCTGTATTGGAGAACTCCGGATTCAAGCGATCGATGGAGAGAGGAAATAAAATTGGCCGTAGACAAGTTGATGGAAGGTATTCCGTGAAGGCCAGAATTTCCATATTGTTATTTTTGCTTTTAACATTGATTTTTTCCTGCAAGAGTACTGCTCAGAGTGATCCTCAGAGCGGCGTCAAAAGTCCCGCTTCCGATGCTACTCCCGGTTCAGAAACGCCGGTTAGTGAAAGCGCAGAGACTGAGAAGATTGAGGAAGCTGTTGATCCATACGGCATTATAGAAGAAGCATTACCTGATTCTGACGTTGATGCGGAAGAGGAAAGCGAGGAAGCGTTAGGGGAAACATTAATAGAAGCGGAACCAGCCGCCGAGCCTGAAGAGGAGGTAATCGAGGAGCTGCCTGAAGCGCCGATTCAGGAAGAGACGCAGGAAGACTCTGCCCAAGTGGAAGAAGAAAGCGAGCCATTGCCGCCGCCTGAACCAACGCCGCCGCCGGTTGAACCGCAGGCAATCGAACCGCAAGCGGAACAACAACCTCCTGCCCAGACTCCTCCGGTTCAGCCTCCTGTCCAAAACCAGGTTCCGGTACAACCTTCCACGCCAGCGCCTCAGCCGCCTCCTGCTGCAACGTCTCCAGTTGCTCCACCTCCAGCGGTTACGCCTTCTCCAGCCGCTCCACCCGCGACGCCCCCGGCACAGCAAGGCCAGGTTCCTGAGCGGACAGCGCCAAGAGAACCGCCCCTTCCGCCGCCGTTTTTAGGACCGGCGGAACCGGAAAGAACCCCACCTGCCCGCCAGGAAGTTCCCGAGCCTGTGATACCGGAGCTTCCCAGCCTCCCGCACGATGAAACGCCTGAGGAGCCGATTGTTTTTTCACGTGTTGTCAGGATGACTGTGGGGCAGATGCTGGATGTTCCTTTCCGCGGTACCGGCTGGGTGTACCTGGGTGAGTTGGGAAACCGCAGGGGCTTAAGCTACGACTCAAGAAGGCTGGATACCGAAAGCGGGATTATCGTTGGGCAGAGTTTTATTTTCCGCGCCGAAACAGCAGGAACATACATTTTAAAATTTTATAGACAGGATTTTATTCAGGACTACATTATCAACGACTATGTGCAGGTAATTGTTGGTGAGACCGATGATACAGTGAGAGGAAGAACAGGGGCAGTTGTTGACCGGGGAAGGGTAGTAGCCGAGCCTCGTTGGCCTTCCGTCCCGGGAGCCGCCGGATCGACAGGCGCGATCGTTACACCGCCCGCGGGGGCGGCCACGGAAACAGTTGCTGAAACCCAGCGCCCTGACGCTGTACAGGCCGCTGAGCCGGCAAGTCCGGCGGTCAGCAGTTCCGCTCCGGCGGCGGCCGCTCCTTCCCAGCCAGCCGCTTCCCCTCCTGCCGATAGCAGACTACCTGACGAATATGTCCGCCAGGCGAAGCAAGAATTCGACGCGGGCCATGTGGAGCAGACTCTCGTTATTATGGAGCAGATGAGGCAGCGTTACCCGTCCGGGACCGATGAAGCGTGGTGGCTTTTAGGCCAGCTTTATGAAGCCAACAGCCCAGCCCGCGACATAAGGAAGTCTCTGGAATGTTATCGCACGCTTGTCAATGAGTACCCCCAAAGCAGCCGTGTTGACGACGCACGCCGCCGAATAGCATATCTGGAAAGGTATTACCTAAATATACGGTAAACCATAATTTATAGCAGAATCCTGGCGCTTAAAACAAGCTAAAACATGTAAAGAGACCGGGCAAAACACCAAATGAAAGCTACCTGTAGAATCCGGCTTCGGAGCCGCCTGCCCAACGATTTTTTCTAGATTTTATCTCCAGTGAATTTCCACGGCAGTTACAATTCAATGGGCAGGCAATCAATGCACTTTACGGCTAACCTTAACTTTTTCGTCTCCTGTCGCCGGAGAATTCCAGAGGCTTCCATTTGGGTTTCGTCCGGCCTCATTGCCACATTTAACCTGTCAATTAAAGCGCCAGATTCTGCAATACGCTTGTGAAGCATAAACCCAATTTGTCATACCTTTCACCGCATGAATTGGCGGAATAAAACAGCTTTTGGGCGGGCGGGGGCAGGGGCGGGTATGACCTTTTGCGACAGGCGAGAAAATGGGGGTTGCAGAAATGATTCGGAGCAAAGAGAATGCCCGACACTGCCCACGCCCGCCCGTAGGCTGGTTTTTGTTTAGCTTGCTTTATGCTATGATCCTAATAAATGACAAAGCCGGTAAAGATTATTTTTATTGTTGTATGTACACTCCTTGCTCTTCTTATTCTGGCGGGGACAGGGTTAATGTGGCTCTCTTCCAGGGAATACAAGCCCGCGGATCGGGAGCCTGTGCCTGTCGCTCCTTCACTTTCGCTTAAACCCGCCCGTTTTCAGCCTATAGAGTTGTATATTTGGAACATAGGCTATGCTTCCCTTGGCGCAAAAGAGGATTTCTTTATGGATGGGGGCAAGGGCGTCCGTCCCGCTGAAGCAAGAATTGTGGAAGAAAACATCAAGGCCGTCCAGGCTTTTCTTGCCGCTGCCGCTCCGGATATTATCTTCCTGCAAGAGATTGATGTTAATTCAAAGCGTTCCTACGGAATAAACCAGGTGGAGTATCTTTCCCAGGCATGGAAAGGCTCTTCCGCCTTTGCCCTGAATTTTAAGTGCCCCTTTGTGCCTGTTCCTTTTCCTGATTTTATTGGGAAAGTGGAAAGCGGCATCCTTATCCTGAACAGCTACGGAACCGGTTCCGCCGGCAGCAGTTCAGCGGAACGTATAAGCCTGCCTTCTCCTTTTTCCTGGCCGGAACGAATTGCCCAGCTTAAACGATGCCTTTTGGTGCAACGGCTCCCGATCCAGGATAGCGGCGGCGCTGAACTGGTACTGGTAAATCTTCACCTGGAAGCCTATGACTCTGGCGGCTCAGGCCGTATTGCCCAGACACGAGTTTTGGCCGAATTTCTGAAAGCGGAGTACGAGAAAGGCAATTACTGTGTTGCCGGGGGTGATTTTAATCAGGTCTTTCCCGCTTTAAAAGATGTGTTTCCCATTCAGCAAAATGAGTTTTTTACTCCCGGCATAGTGGACGACTCACTCTTTGGCGAAGGATGGATCCTGGCAGCCGATCCCTCATCTCCAAGCTGCCGCTCTCTGGACAGGCCCTACGATGGCAGCCGGGAAAACTTCCAGTTTTATATCATCGATGGTTTTATTCTTTCCCCCAATGTGGAGCTTATTTCAGTACAAACCCAGGATCTTGATTTTAAGAATTCCGACCACAATCCGGTAAAATTAACGTTTAGCCTGAAGTAAGAGAAATCTGGTTATAATTTGTATTTATAGATTCTAGTTGGGTTTTGCGGCGAGAAATATCAGCGACATAATAAAAATTACCAGGATTCCCGCGCCGAAAAATATAGCAGCGGTGGTAAAGCCGAAAGAAGTTACAGCCCATATTCCCAGGTGGTTGAGAAAACTTCGGCTGAAATGTACAGAGCCGTTGAATACCATAGGCAAAATGCCCAGCATTGGTACTGCCATGTAGCGCGGACGCTTCAGCGCGCGTAAGCGCCATCCGAGGGCAATCGCGAAAATCCCCAAAGGAAGCAGGAACAGAGGCCGGATAAAACGTTCAAGCAATTCCGTTTCAAACACCTGCGGCAGGTAACCGCAGGAAGCGAGATTATCGGCAGCCCTTTTAAGATCCGAAGAAGAGAGAGTCGAAAGCCCGCGGCGCACATTTGAAATAAGGTTAAAGTTGTCCCAGGAAATCGGCAAAACTATCTCGGCGCCGGCGCTTTTTCCCTCGCCCTTGATTTCCGGTTCCCAGCTTATGTATTTATTTGTGCGATCCAAAGCCCTAAGCAGAATAACCGTAGACGGTACGGAATCAAGGGTAACAGGGGTTATTTTCGCAAACGGCGCTTCCATGCTCCAAAGATCCATGCCAAAATTGTCAAAAGCCATAATCTCAACGCCCATGCCATAAGCCGTGTCGGGGGAAGTAGAAAGCGAGGAGATCCTCATGGCCATTCTTCCTTTTTCAAAGGGAAGGGAATAAACCGCTCCGGAAAGAATACCTCCAAAGGTCATCTCTATTTCATCAACAAAAAACGCCGCCTTTTTGACTCCTTCCTCACTAAGCGCAAAGTATTTTTTGACATCCGGGTCATCGGGGCTAAGGGTCAATAGATCAAGAAAAATGTAGTAAGAACGGATGTATTCACCGATAACAAGGGCTTCATAGCCATCACGTTTTAATTTGTAGATGTTGTAAGTAAGGGTTTCCCTGGAATTGGGCGACAGGGAGTTTATCCCGCTCCAGGCCCTTCCCGCAAGCCGTGTCGCCGTAGCTACCTCAACACTGCCCGGTATCGCAAGGCGGCCGGCCAGTGTTGCAAGCCAGTGAGCGTCAAAATACCGTTCTTCGGCAAGGGCCTTTTCCGCAAGGGTAAGAGCCTCGGTAACATCTACAGGCATACTGCCTTGAGTGTCTTGTGAGGCGGGTAAAGGCTCATGATAATTCCTGGAAGCAAGGCGATTTTCTTCGGTTCGTATTTCCGCTTCCAACTTAAGGCGGGAGTGTTCAGGCCCATTGGGCCATATCCTTTCGCAGATAGACGTATACTGAAGCGTATCTTCCCATTCACTCCTGGCGGCGCTTATCTGAGCCCTTTCCTTCGAGAGAGTGTAAAGTTGGCTCTCGGAGAGCAGGGTTGTCCTGAAATCCTGGACTAGTGGAATGATCAGGAAAAAGAGAAGGCCGTATATAGCGGAAGCCGTTATGGCGGTTAGAATTGACGAGTTAAGCGATTGAAAAAACTTTGGCGAAAAAGAACTGTCTCTGTCAACGGGACGAATTATGAATCCAAACGGAATAACCAGAGAGGAAAGGGCAAGGGCAGGGAAAAGGCTGAAATATTCAAGTAAACCGTTTGTAAGCCGCCATTGAGTGGAAAAGTAGGCCAATGGGACAGCTTCGCTGGGGAAGAAAAAGCGGAAGATCATAATCGCAAAACCGGATATCAAAATATATATGAAGAAAATTCCTATGGGTGAAATTATTACGCTGAAATCAAACTTTTTCATCTGTTTCTACGTCTCCTCGTCCCTTGAAACGCTCCGCGCGATTCCGGTCAAAAAGGTGTACAGTAGAACAAGCGTACTAATGGCGCAAAAAATAAGGGGAGTTATAAAAGCGGACGATACATACTTACCCAGAAAGGAAGCAAGAAGAACGTTTATTTCCCTGGTGTTAAGAAGGGTTTCAAAAGCCAGGATTAGGCGAAAAACAAGCGCTCCGGTGAAAATATTGGCCAAAGGCCATTGGCTAAGCTCCATAAGCGGGCGCATTGAAGAAAGCAACAGGGCAAGTGAAAAGGCATAAAAAACAAAATAAAGAAGATCCGTCTGAAAACGGCTTTTTAATTCTCTGGCGCTTAGTGAAAAATCAATACCAATGCTTTCTATAAACCAGGGAGTAGAATCCTCAAATGTAATAGCCGGAATGGGAAGAATTGAATTGTTCGGCCCGATAGGGACTTTCTGGTAGATAAGGGACCTACCGGGAATAGAAACCACCCTGGGCCCGGATATTTCGCTGCTTTCCCGCAGAAGAATAATAGAATTTTCGCCCTGGGAAACAATAAGCCCCGGTTTTGCCTGAATCGGGGAGACAGGTTTAAAAATGGTTCTTAGGACGCCTGTTCGGTTTATCCCAAGCGAAACGCCGACAGAAAAGACAAAAGCCAAAATGATCGTGCTGAAAATGGCGGAGAAAACACGCATACGCCTTCGTACAGTGTAACTTAAAGCTAAAAGCACCGAAAAATAAAGCGATGCCGGAATGGCTTTCCATGCCGCATCCGCTACCTCTTCCCCCGTTCTGCTCTCGACAGGGATAACTCTGGCCAAGTCAATCCATGAAGAAAAGAACATCAGTACAATGGCAACAGCAAATATACCAATAAAGAGAATACTGAAAAAAATAGCCAGCTTGGCAAAGTTTTTCATCGATTATATTACACTATACAATACACTTTATGTCTTATCCGGCAGTACATTCATTTTTTTCTTTAGATCTTCAAGAAGAAGATCCGCGGAGGCGTTGGACTTTTCCAGTTCATTGAAACGTCTTTCCAGGCTGGAATTATTGCTTAAATCTTCCAGTTCTCTCACCGCCTCCGCCTGGGCTTCCATTTGATCTACTTTCTGGGCCATCCTGTCGAAAGCGTCAAAAGCGCTGCGATTTCCTTCAACGCTGGATATGGTACTTTGTATTTTCTGTTGGGCTTCCGCGCGCTTTGCCCTGGCAATTAAGAGATTTTTCTTCCTTTGAGCTTCTTCTATCTTGTTTTGAAGCTCCCGCAGGGATTCTTTCAGTTTTTCAACTGAAATCTTCTGGGACTCCCACTGTTTTCTGTATTCCGACGAGGCGTTGTCGTACTCCTGCTTTCTTAAAAGGGCTTCCCTGGCAAGATCGTCCTTTCCGGCTCTTACAGCGAGCATGGCCTTTCTTTCCCATTCCTGCGCCTGCGTCTCCTGGTTTGCCAGCTCCCGTTCAAGCTTCTTTTCGTCCGCGATAGCCAGGGCAACGGCCTTTTTAGACTCCAAAAGCTGTGTTTGCATATCAATAATAAGCTGGTTGAGCATTTTTTCAGGCTTTTCCGCCTTGCTTATAAGGTCGTTCACATTTGAAGAGATCATGGTTTTTAGCCTTGAAAAAATACCCATAGGTTCTCCTAGTTATTTTCCGGTTCTTGACGATCAGCGTGTCTGTCTTCCCTATAAACCGACAGAATAGGATAATGCTGAGTCAAAGCCAGGCCAATTGCGTCTATTGTTGCCCGGAATTCGTTGTAGTCCAGGGTTTCAAATTCCAGGCTGCCGGTTATAACAACCTTTTCGCCTTCCAAACCGTAAGCGCAATTAATCATATCGCTGGCGTTTAGTTCCAGCAGTTTTTTAAAAAATTCCTCCCGGTCATGTTCCGGGACGCTCATTACCTGCACCCGGAAAACAACCAGCGGATCAACATACGTTACCACGATACCTTCAAGGTCGTGGTCTGAATCATCAATAAGCCAAAAATTCGGCTTCAGCTCCTGGTAGTTGTATTTAAGATCAATGAGGTACTGTTCTATTTTGTTTTCAGCCATGTTTTTACCTGCTTAATTTGCGGAATAAACCCGGGAAACCGGATTTAGCCAAGGAAAACCTGACCTGCGTTATCAATTGCAAGTATGGTTTTACATTCGGAACAACGAAAACGGCCCTGTTTCATCGCCTTGAGCTTTTTGGAGCATATCGGGCAGGAAAACACTTTGGGGAAAAGGGAAACAGACTCGGTCGAGGAGCCTTTTCGGAAAAAATTGATGGAATCATCCAAATTGTCTTTGATGTTGAAAAACTGAGAGAAACCAAGTAACTGGAAAACCTCGTAGACTTTTGGCTGAATTTCAAGAAGAACCAGATCCCCGCCGCGCGGTTTTACCGCTTTAAGAAAAGCCGTAAACGACCCGATTCCGGTGGAAGAAACATAATTTAGCCCTCCGCATTGGAAAACCAGCCTGATGTATCCGGCTTCGACGGCCTTTTGAACTCTTTTTTGGAAATAATTTGAATTATAGGTATCGATATATCCGGTAAGATACAGAACAAGACACCCTTCTACTTCACTTACTTTTTGAAGTTTGATTTTAAGGCTTTCATCCTTTTCGTCATCAAACCCATTTACTATATCGTTGTTTATCATGACGCATCCTTCGCCTTTAATCCGTTATTCTAACAGATTATCCTCTACATCTACAAGCCCTGAAAACATCAAACACTTTTACAATACTACTATTTGAGAGGAATTTTGTCAAACTGTAAACCGGGCCGTCATGACAAAGCCAGTCGGCCTATAAAACCAGTCCCTGATCCGCTGTAAGTACCGCGCCGTTGATGCAGGGGTTTTCCAGAATCGCGAGGGCCGCAAGGGCAATCTGCCGGGGATTCAAGGGTTTCCCCCCGGGACTTTTACTAAAATTGTAGTGTTTCTGTTCTTCCGGCGTGTATTCGGTCTCGGTTAGGCCCGGACAAAGCACGTTACAGGTAATTCCCAGGCTGCCGCAGCTCTTTGCCGCAGATTTGGCAAGCACTCCCAGCGCTGTTTTAGCCGCAGAGTAGGCTGCTGTGGTGGTAAAACCTCTTATTGTATCGGTATTTGTCCCTCCAAACAACAAAATCCTTCCCCAATTCCGCTCGATCATGCCTTGCAAGACGCCGGAAACCAGAATTCCCGGGAAAATCAGGTTTGTTGTTACCATGTTTTGCCAGAATTCCCCATTGAGCGCTTCGATTTTTCCCTGCTTGAAAGGCCCCCAGGCGCAGACTAGTATGTCCGTTTGGGGCGCATGGGCCAAAATTTCCTCTGCTGCCGAAGGCAATGCCTCTGGTTTTTCAATAGAAAGGAGGAATCCTTCCGCTTTTGACCCGCTTTTCCTGACAGCGTCCAGGGTACTTTCAAGCCTTTCCATTGAAGACCCGCCGTGGACTATCAATTCCGCGCCCTTTTCGGCCAGGCAAAGGGCAACAGCACGGCCAATACCGCCTGTTCCGCCCGCAACCAGGGCCTTTCTACCCAAAAATGGCTTTTCCATGCTTACTCGGCAAAGATTGTAGAAAGCGGTATCTCAAGGCCCGGAACTACGCTGGGCCTGGCAATATCCTGAATTCTGTAGGTTTGCAGGGTGTATTCACCGCTTTTAAGCGTGTAAATACTGATGTGCTTGTCTTTAGGATCAACGATCCAGTATTCCTGTACTCCGGCTTCTCTGTATAAAAGGAGCTTTCGCTCCATCTCCATTGCCATATTGGAAGGGGAGAGGATTTCCACCACCAAATCCGGGGCTCCACGGCATCCCTCTTCGCCGAGTTTTTTGGGGTCGCAAACAACTATTACATCCGGCTGAACTACCGTGTCGTCGCTATCGTCTTCTTCGTAAAAGAGTCTGACATCGAAAGGGGCAGCAAAAACTTCGCATTTTTTACCTTTAAGAAAAGCATAAAACTCGCCTGATAACCTCATTTGTAATCGCTGGTGGGATACATTTGGCGCGGACATGGCATAGGCGACGCCGTTTATAAGCTCAAAACGCTCGCCGGGTTTTAGTTCCCATGCTTTGTAGTCTGCGTAGGTAAAGGTCTCTTTTTCTATGGGTTTATACGCTTCGGACATTGGGGCCTCTGATTATAGTTTAGCAGAAAGGTGGGAAAAGGAAAGCAGGCTTAGGGCGCTGTACTTTTTTTATCTCTGTTTCTTAATATCTGTACAATAGCAAAAACCAGTTTTCGATCGCTTTCATTCAATAGCTTATAATTCTGTACTAAATCCCGTATTTCAGGCCCAAAAGATGTTTTTGCCGCTGATAATTCTTCCCCGGTTACTAAATATTCAACCGTTACCCCCAATGCTTGGGCAATTTTCACCGCCGCATTGGCAGAAGGCATATATTCCCGAACATTCAGGTAATTATCAATGGTTTTTTTGCTTATTCCGGTCTTAGTGGCAAGTTCTTTGACTAGCATATCTTGATAAGACAATTCAGATTTCAGATTTTCCTTAAACCCCATAAACACAAGAATGAGCTAAACAGCATGTTTGTACTTGACCAATATTCAGTTTAGCAGTATTATCACAATAATATGTGCTTTAGCATACCAGGTTACTTGTGTTTTAGTCGCTTTATCTCTGATAGACGCGAGGTTATGCGAGATTGTTATATGCCATTTTTATTGAGATTTTTTCAATAAAAAAAATCAAGGGCATGTGATGTTTCAGGGAAACATATATGTTTTTGTGTATTGCTGGAAAAAACAGCATAGCTGTAGATGTATTAAATCACGCTCTAACCATATTGGATAAAGATGAAATATTGGGAGTTCCTAATAACTCGGATACAGGAGAAGACAATTGGCAGCCGTCGTTCCTTAAGAGGTGTTGTGATGTGGGAATAAAATTTGCCCATCTGCATCAATTATATGATATGGAAATTATATTTTTATCGCTTGAATTTGACAGAATTATAGCACCGGAAAAATATAAGTCCAAATACTTATACAATATACACTTTTCAAAATTGCCGAAGTATAGGGGGATGTATACATCCGCCTGGCCTATCCTGAATGGTGAAAATGAAAGCGGTGTAACTCTACACGTTATTGACAGCGGTATAGATACCGGTGACATTATAGATCAAATATCTTTTACGATTGACAGGGAAGATACTGCGCGAGACTTGTATTTCAAATATCTTAAATATGGAAGTATGCTTGTAAAGGCAAATTTCCATAACATATTGGAGCATAGAATTTCTCCATATCCGCAGCCTGTATATGGAGCCAGTTATTATGCGAAAAGTTCAATAAACTATTCTGACTTGAAACTATGTTTAAATCAAATAGCCGATAATATTTTAAGGCAGATACATGCTTATAGTTTTAAGGAGTATCAATTGCCAAAAATAAATGGACGGGCAGTAAAAAATGCAATTATACTGAATAAACGCTCAATAAAAAGGCCATCGGACATAACAGAAGAATGGGACGACTATATCATAATTTCAACGATGGATTATGATATTAAAATAGTATGGGAACAAATGAAGCAATAAAAATGGCATATAACAACCGCTGACTGCTTTCGCCGAGCCTATCCTGAATTTTGTATAAATGGACATAAAGACAATAATACAAAAGGAGAAATCATAGTATTATTCCATAAGCCATAAAGTAAAAACAATTTGCCTGAACAAAGGAGCCACCATGATTCAAATCGGCCTTAGAGCCTACGATTATGGAAGATTGCCCCAAGAATAGTCGGCGGATACCATCGAAGCTTATCATCCTGAGCCCATTCTGGTTGTTTTGGACAAGGCCATTATTCCAGCGTCGGATCACGGTTCACTTAGGTAACGCCATAAGCGACTACTTTCAGTTCAAATGGACACCAAAATGCAAAATATGATAAACTCAAGATAAGAAAGGTATAGCCATGAAGACAGATTTTAGCAAAGATATCCAAATAATAACGGAGACCATTCTCAATAATGTAGATGTGAAATATATATATTTGTTTGGTTCATATGCCTACGGAGTTCCTGATAAAAACAGCGATATTGATATTTATGCGGTTTTGCCGGATAAGTACAGCAATACAACCGAGATTTACGCAAAAATCATAACGGAATTGGGAAATAGAAATATTTATTTTATAGACTTGTTATTGGTGCCTGAAAGCATCTTCAACTCAAGAAAAAATAAATACATTTTGGAGACTACGATTTTTAACGAGGGAAAAATCCTGTATGAATCTCAATGAGATAATCCAGTGGTTTAGCAAAGCCGATGATGATTATGACGCCGCTAAAATATTGAATAACGCCTATAAAAAGCATACAGAGATTATTTGTTATCTTTGTTCGCAAGCCATCGAGAAGTATCTTAAAGGCTATTTGATATTTAAAAACCATAAAATTGAAAACACGCACAATTTACTGTATTTGAATAGTCTCTGCGCACAATATGACAATCGTTTTGAAGAAATAAAACTGGGCTGTAGCATATTGAATAAATTTAATAGCAATATAAGGTATCCCGATGGTATTGAAACAGATGAACATGATGTTGATCTCTCATTAAAAGCAGTAGAAAAAATTATCAATTCAAGTCCGTTGCTGGATTTAAGAAATGAAATAAAAAAACAACAGGCAGATAATAAATGAGTTTTAAATAGGGAGTAGGGACTGTTCCTCTAGGACGAAAGGCAAAAGAAATCGTTCGACATTTTTAACCGATGATGCTACAATTAGATTGTTTATTGTAAAATGCCATAAGGCCTTTATAAAACGTCGGCGGGCATTAACGCAAAGGAGGAGGATTTTATGGAAAGGTGTATAAACAAATACTTTTTTACGGTATTCGGGGTGTGTTTTTTGGGAATTTGCGGCGGCGACAGGTTTTTGAGGGGTCAAATCGGACTTGGTATTCTAAAGCTTATCACATTCGGCGCTCTCGGTATCTGGTATTTAGTTGACTTGATTATTGCATTACTAAAATTTGGTCTATGTGAAAAGGATTTTGTATTTATTAACGGCGCCTGGAAGCAATAAAAGGGCCAAGACGGGTTGTCATGCATGGAAGCCAGTCGGCACGGGGTGCAGTTTGATCAATACCTTCCCAAAAATAGTGTCTTAAGAACGAAGTAGGAACCAAGCTCCGCCGAAGAAATGATAATTGGTTACAGTATCTCCCATCCAACGGAAGTAACGTGCTGTTCATCCCGGATTTTGTTGATTAGTGTTTCCGCTATTTCTTCCCTGTGTCTGCCGTAAACGTTCATTTTTGCTATGATTTGAACCGTGTCCTTGGCAATTTCTTTGCTCTCCAAATCAGTAAGAATTAATTTGGACGAGGAAATATGTTCCATAATTATGGAACGGATAAAATTTTTTTTATCTTCCGCGCAGATAGCCGTAATCTTATAACATTTACCGGTTTCATCAAATATGGGACTGATTTTGTTTGAAATAGGTCTGAGGATAACATTAGCGGCAATCAGCAATACAGTTGCCACGAATGCGTACAAGATAAATCCTGAGCTTGCTAAAACACCAATAGCCGCCGTGCACCATATTGTAGCCGCTGTATTTAAGCCACGGACATTCACGCCGTCCTTGAAGATAATACCGCTGCACAAGAACCCCAGGCCTGTTACGATTTGCCCCGCTATTCTTGTCTGATCGGGCGTGTCAATGATAAATGAAAATAGGACAAATATACACGAACCTAAACTGACAAGCACGTTAGTACGGATTCCGGCGGGATGGCCTGTCAATTGTCTTTCAAACCCAATTAGTAATCCAAAAAATGCCGCCGCCGTGATTCTGAATATAAAATCTGGTAATGTCATGTGAACCTTCCTTGTTTATGCAAATATTGTTTTGAATTTTTCATGATCTTGAGGGAAAACCCTTATAGGGGTATAGTATAATGTAAAAGCAGAAAATAAGGTAGTTACCATGATTCAAATCGGCCTTAGAGCCCACGATTACGGAACATTACCGCCCGAACAGTTGGCGGATACCATTGCGGCTTATCACCCTGAGTCCATCCAGCTTGCCCTTGGCAAGGCAATTGTCCCCTCGCCGGATCTTGGTTCATTAAGTCCCGGTTATGCCCGACGGATTAAAAAGATCTTCGAGGCGCGGAACATCGCCATCGCTGTTCTGGGCTGTTATATTAACCCGGTTCACCCGGACAGGGAGCAGCGGGAGAATCAGTTGCGCCGTTTCGAGGAGCACCTGCGTTACGCGGGAGATTTTGGCTGTTTGCTGGTTGGAACTGAGACAGGTTCCCTTAACGCGGACTGTTCGTTTCACCCTGACACGGGAAAAGAGGAGACCTTTGAACTCTTGTGCGCGTCAATAGAAAGGCTCGTCAATTTCGCTGAAAAATGCGGTTCGGTTGTGGCGGTGGAAGCCGTGGCGGATCAGCATACAATTTGCAGTATTGAAAAGATGGACAGGCTCCTCAAACACATTCCTTCCCCGGCGCTCCGGGTTATTTGGGATCCGGTAAACCTGATTCCCGCGGCTGGCCTTAAAGAAAGCCAGGAGCAATTCTTTACCAGAACCCTGAACGCGTTTGGCGATAAAATAGCCGCAATCCACGCAAAGGATTTCCGCATGGAAGGCGGAAAGAAGAAAGGGGACTTACAGGCAGGGACAGGAGAATTGGATTGGATGGCCCTATTAAGACTTCTGGGGCAGAAAAAGTATGGCATTGATATAATTCTTGAAAACACCATCCCGGCGACTGCGCAGGGTACCATTGCCTTTATGAGAGAAACCGCGGAAAGGGCAATGGCGAATTAGGCGTATTAAATTAAGCGAATAAATCGATGCTTTTATCCGATGTTGTAATTGTTCTTTCAAGGCCGGAAAGCGCCGGAAACGTTGGGGCCGTTTGCCGGGCTATGAAGAACATGGGGCTTTCCCGCTTGCGTCTTGCCGCGCCGGATTTTTCCGCGAAGGACAGCGCCGGCGCTTTTTCGCTTTCAGAAGCCGGGCTTGGCTTTGGGGGAGACTTGGCCGTTATCCGCGCAAGGGCCATTCACGCTGTTGATGTGTGGGAAAAAGCGGAAACCTTCGATACCCTTGCTGCTGCTGTAAATGACTGCGCCATTGTCATAGGCACAACCCGACGCAGAGGCCGCTATCGCAAGCAGGTTACCATGACTCCTACGGAAACTGCCGCCTTTCTGAAAACGCATCCCGGCCCCGCGGCCCTGGTTTTTGGCAACGAGAGGACCGGCCTTGAGGATAAAGAGCTTGAACTCTGTAATTTTGCCTCCCACATTCCCGCGGACGAAGCTTTCCCTTCCCTTAACCTTTCGCACGCGGTTCAGATTTACGCTTACGAGTTGTACAAACTCCTGGCCTGCCCACATGCGGAAGATGTTCTGATAGATGCGGTAAAAGGGCAATGGGTTCCCCTGGATCAGGCGGCAATAGAAATCCTTGTCAAGGAAATAATGGAAAATCTTAAGACGCTTGGTTTTTATAAGCGTCTCGGCCAGAAAGAGCAGGAGCGTTTTTTCAGGGATATTTTTTCACGCTCCGCCATGACAGAAAGAGAAGGCCGTTACTTTGCGGGGATTATTGCAAAAGCCGTTAGGCTGGCAGTAAAACACTAATTTATACGAATAAATCCGACGAAGCTCGAAGCCGTCGTGCAAGGCCCTGCCGCGGGCTAGACGGTCGTGGCATTCATTTACGCAGGCTTTGGCCTGGCCATTTTTCTCGCACGCCGTGCGCCCACGTCAAGGCCTCGCGCGGCGGCTTCAGACAAGCCAAGAGTTATTCGAATAAAAAAAGTTTTACATTCAGTAATGTTTTGCATTTTATCCCACTAAAGTGGGTATGATCATTTGGCTTGGTGATATGCAGACTATTTTAACTTGCATAATCCCAATTTACCATGCTCTCACTGCATGAATTAACGGAATAAAACTGCTTTTGGGCGGGCGTGGGCAGGGCTGGGCATGACCTTTTGCGACATGCGAGAAAATGGGGGTTGGACAAACCCCCGCCTTCGTGTCCAGCAAGCCGCAGGCTTGCGCACGAAGGCGTTTAGTAAAGAATTGGAGCAAAGAGAATGCCCGGCACTGCTCACGCCCGCCCATATACGGTTTTTGTTTAAGTTACTCGTTGCAGTGAGCTTAACGATAAATAATGGTTTATTTCTTTGAAATCTTGTTAACCAGCAGCAGCAGATTATAGTAAATAAACAAAAAGACCCGGAAAAACTTTAATGGGCTTTTGAAGCAGTAACCAATGCTTTCAAGGCCTTTCTCAAATACTGCGTCCCTGGGACGGCGCTTTTTTTCCGCGAACACTTCAAAAAGATCGCTGCACCATAGGCGGAACCCTGAATTGAGGCGGTTTGAGTTTCTGGCTATCCAGAGCTCTTTTCCGCGGACGCCCTTGCCGGCCAAAAGAATGGACGGAGAGGACTTTCTTATCGCTTCTATTACAGCGGATTCTTCCTGCTTTCGGATTTTGCCCTCGCAGCGGCCAACGACTTTAAGTCCGGGAAAGGTTGAACGGATGTTTTTTTCCGCTTTTTTTAAGACTTGGCCTTTGCCGCCGCGGAGAAAAAGAGGATACTCACGCTTTTCCAGAATGCTCAAAAGGGAGATGACAAACTTGAAAGGCATATACCGGTACACTTTTTTACCGGTCAAAAACCTGGCCCCTGAAACAAGACTTTTTGAAATGGGGATAACCAAAACCGCGCTGAATAAATAATCGCGGTATTCGGCATTTCTCCGGGCACGAAGCAGATCCCATAGTGAAAGCAGAACAATATTCCGCTTCTCCTGGGCTTCGTAAGCGGCTTTCTCATTGGGAATAAGATTGGCAATTACCTCAGGCAGCTCCTCGGGGGAAACTATATCAAGCGGGGCTCTGAGGAGCACAATTCTGTCGGGCCGGATGTCCAAGCTTTGCTCTCCAAAAGGATCGTTCGTATTGCCGCAATTCCGTACAATGCGGCGGTTTCAGTTCTTAGAACGGTATTGCCCATTAAAAGAGGCCTAAAACCTGTTTCTATAAACTTTGTTAGCTCTCCGGATGAGAACCCCCCTTCGGGGCCAACCGCAAGTGTAACAAAATCAGGATCATTTCTAAGATACCCGTGTAAAGACCCATTTTCAAGGGGTTCCTGATGCAAAATTATGCCGATGGGGCGGCTGTATTTTTTTTTGAGGGATTCCCAATACTCAAGCAGGGCGTCAAAGCCGCAAGGGGGCAGAACTTTTGTTTCCGTAACAGAGCCGCTCTGCTGGCGGGCTTCTTTAATGATGCGCTCCCAGCGTTTGATTTTTTCGTCTGAACCTTTGCCGGGCGCGGTCTGCGAGTATTCGCTTTTAAAAGGCACGACAAGCGAAACACCGGCTTCCGCGGCCTGGCGCACTATCAGGTCCATCTTTGCGCCCCTGGGGAGACCCTGGAAAAGCGCTATAGGCGGAAGCAGGTTTCCGGCCGGAAGTAAACTTCCGGGCTGGGTTTTTTCTTTTTCAAGACATTGCCCAATGAGGATATTGTCCTTTGTCGATAGTATGCGTATTTTTGTTTCTGTCCCGCCAGACAAGATCGCGTCAAAACTCATGCCGCTTTTTAGGCGTCTTACATGTATAAGGTAGTGATAATCCTTTTCGTAAAGCCGGATTATTCCGCCTTCGCCCGGCTGGACTTGAAGGACAAAATGCTTCATCCGCAGTTATGAGGCCAGCCGGAGTTCTTCATCTTCCATTGCTTCTTCTTGCAGGGTTTTGAGTGTCTTACTGGTCTGCATAAGGGCGCGGAAATTCTCTTCCCTGAGAATCTTTACAGCTTCGTTGAGCTGTACGTCAATTTCCAGGTCGTATACAGGAGCCAACGACCTGCGGTTTTGTTCTTCCCGGACATATCTTCTTAAAAGAGAGATATCCAAATCGAATTCGGCGCTTAAAGATCGAATGAAGGTGTTTGTTGTTTCCGCGCTTGCGGCGGGGTTGCCAACCACAAAGTCCGATACCTTGCCGGAATTGATCACGTTATTCAGTTTGATAGCGTCCTGATCGGAGACTGCCGGGAAAGAAATTTCTCTGTCGGGAGGAATTCCAATTTTGTCGATGTTTACATCGCTGGGGGTGTAATAACGCGCGGTGGTTATTTTAAAACCAACCTTGTCAAGCGGATACACCTGCTGAACCGAGCCTTTTCCGTAAGACCTCTCGCCGACCAGGTAAGCCCGTCCCCAGTCTTTCAGAGCGCCGGCAACTATCTCCGAAGCGGACGCGGAGCCCCGGTTTATAAGCACAATTACCGGAATATTCGCGCCGACCATAGCCCTTCCGCGGCGGGCATTGAAGACCATGTTTTCCGAGGCTATACGCGATTTTGTTGACACCACGACTCCGCTTTCAGAAAAAAGATTGCACACATCAACGGCGGAATTAAGCAGCCCCCCGTAGTTATTTCTGAGATCAAGAATGAGGCCTTTGTAATTGTTGGCTGTAAAGACGCCGATTGCGTCCCTGGAGCGTTCAACTGTCATCGGCGAAAAGGTAAGCAACTTTAGATAGCCTATGTCGCCTATCATGGCGTGTTTTACCGTGGGAACCTCAATTTCCGCCCTGACAAGGGTAACCGGAAATTCCAACTTTTCTCCACGGCGTATGAGCAGGTTTACCGAGGTTCCGGGACGGCCCCTGAGCTTGGCAACGGCTTCATCGCTTGTAAGCGTATCGGTGGATTCGCCGTCGATCAGGATAATGAGATCCCCGGCGTTTATACCGGCTCTCCAGCCGGGCGTATCTTCAATGGGGGAGGACACTTCAAGGTAGTTGCCGGGTTTGGAAACGTAAAGCCCAATACCGCCAAAACTGCCCTGGGTAAGGTCGTTCATATCTTTCATTTCTCTTTCAGGAAGGAAAGCGGAATACGGGTCTCCCAGGGAATTTATCATCCCCGTCATTGCGCCCTCAAAAAGCACGTTAGGATCCGTTTCTTCAATATAATGGCTCTGTATAAAATCGAACACGTATCTAACAATAGAGATGTACTGATTGATTGAACTTTGTTCTCCTCTGGCCTGGGCTTTTGCCCGGGGCGTCAGGGTAATCGCAAATATGGCGCAAAATACAATTGTAGAAACCACCCATAAGACGGTCAGCGGAATTTTTCGTCCTTTTGCAGGATCTTCCGGGGGGGAAGCTCGCTCCGCAGGCTCGGCGGGCGGTTCCAGCGAATTTTTTGTATTCATACCCTAATTGTAGATAAGCGCCGGAAATTGTCAATTGAGAGAAGAATGCTAAATTAAGGTCTTATAGCAGAGCTTCAATATCAAACTCACCCGCTGTACATGGCATTGTAACGCCCCAGTTTTCCAGGACCTCAGGGTGTATCTCGCCAAAGACGCCGATGCGCTGGCCTTTTTTATCGAACAGCGCCGCGGCGCGGCCGGGGATAAACCTGGGATCGGAAGTTTCCTGCACTTCGTACTCTCTGGAAATGTAATAGAAAAGGGTCTGAATCTGGGCCGCCGCGGTGTTAAAGCTGGCATCCCTGTCGGCGTGAAGAAAGCCCAGGTACTGACGGGTTGCCGCGCCGGAGTAATTATCGTTGTCGTCCCAATACGCCACTTTGCCAATTTCAAAAAGCCTGTGGGGATACACCGAGTGGCCTGACACGGACTCGCTTGCCATAAGCGAGGCAAGAATTGAATCGCGGACATATTCGTAATTTTCGGTCATGGGATTGGAAATGCGGATTATGCCCTTGCCGTCCTTTCGCATTTTTTCAACAAAATCTTTTCGCGAGCCAAGGTAGTTATAGATCATCTCCTGGTAGCCGAGGCCTGTCATCAGTACCTTTAGGCGGCGGCTGAAAAGCGTAACCTCGGACAGACGGCCGACGGTGAAGTCGTGGGGATGCTCCGGCTTAAACGAGTTAAGACCCCTGCCTATCATTACGTCCTCGGCAACATCGGCGGCGTGGAGAAAATCGTTGCGGTATTCAGGCGGCCACGCCCAAATGCCTTCCAGTTTAGCGCTGGAACCTCTCTCGCTATCGATTGCTTTTTCCGAGCGCACGCCCATCTTGGTAAGGGCCGCGACACATTCATCGGCGCTGAGTTTTTCGCCCAAAAATCTTTCAACCCGATTAAGAGAACAAAAAACCTTTTCCTGAAAGTAGCAGGGGGTAACGCATTTTCTGCCGAAAGGAGTGTCGTATTCGTACTCGACTTCAACCGGCTCAATCGTAAAGCCAGAGTCTGCTAAATCACAGGCCATAATGGAACCGGCAAGGTTTACAGCCCTCTGATCGGTTCCTGTAAGCTCAACAAATATCTCGTTGTCCCCAACCTGCACAGCGCCCAGGTCGGCGGAGTTGATAATCGGCGGATAAGAGAGAACTGCCCCCGTTGAATCCGTCAAAAGGGGGTGAATCTTCTCGTGCTGCTGGATAAAGGCGTACTCCTTCCCTTTGGGATGCTGCTTTAGAATTTCGGTCAAGGTTAGGGGAACATCCCATTGCAGGGGTACAAAGGAAACGCTGTCAGGATCGACCCCTTTGTAAATAATCGGCCACTTAATTATCGAGGTGCGATAGATACCCATAGAAATGGTTTTGCGCCTGCGTCCGAAATTTCCGGCCAATTTTTCCTGCGTTTGGATCATGTCAATTAAAATCGGGTCGGTAATTTTCTTCCCGCGCGCGACAAAACCGGTTAGAAAAGGCCGCACATGGTGAACGGTCTTTTCGACCTTTACCTTGTGTCCGGTGCTTTTCATTTCAGTTGGAGTTGAAAAGAAGGGATAGGCCGGCGCTTTTCCGCCGTTGTAAAGGCGAAGCTGACGGGCACATCCCGCTGTTCCCCAAAGATCCGGCCTGTTGGTATCGTTCAACTCTATTTTTAGAGTGCGCTCATCGGCGCTTGCGCTGCCGCCTTCAAAGCCTCCGTCCAGTTCCGCTTTCGCGCAGATGAGGGCTTCTTCCAATTCTTCCTTTGATGTCCAGCGCTTTCCCGATAATTCAAAGAAGACCTTTTCGTTTACATCTATCTTAGGCATTTGCTGTTTCCTTTGTCCGTCTTAACCGTACATGTTCAATATCGCAGCTAAAAAGTTCTCGCAGATCGTTAAGGCCGAGGGCCATAAGGGCCATCCGGTCAATTCCCAGCCCCCAGGCGGCCACGGGCACGGTCACCCCCAGGCTGTCGGTAACTTCGGGGCGGAAGATGCCCGACCCGCCCAGCTCAAACCAGCCAAGCACAGGGTGCTTTATGTGGACTTCCACCGACGGCTCGGTGAAGGGGAAATAGCCGGGAACGTACTTCACTTCATCGGCCCCCGCGACTTCACGCGCGAAAATTTCCAGCATACCGAGGAGGGTTCGCAGGTTCACATCTTCGCCTAAAACTATGCCCTCGGTTTGATAGAAGTCGGGGAGGTGGGTCGCGTCCACCTGATCGTAGCGGAAGCAGCGGACAATGCCGAAGTACTTGCCGGGCACTTTTGCCTTTGGCAGAGTCTTTGCGGAAAGCACAGTCCCCTGACTGCGGAGTATAAGCCGCTTTGTAAATTCCACGTCGAAGTCGTAACTCCAGCCGCGGCTTCCGGTTCCGCCGCCGTTTTCGTGAGCCGCGGCCACATTGGAAAGCCAGGGCTCCTCAATTGCCTTTGCGTGGGCAAAGCCGCTTTTGCCAGGATCGGCAACGTAGTAGGCGTCGTGGATGTCCCTGGCCGCGTGGAACTGGGGCATAAAAAGGGCGTCCGAATTCCAGAACTCCGTTTCCACCACGGGGCCGTCGAATTCCTCGAATCCCAGCGAAGCGAGTTTATCTTTTACGTCTTCAAGAAACTGCGCGTAGGGGTTGGTGCGCCCCGGCACGAGCCTTGTCGGCGGTACTTTCACGTTATAGGAACGGAAGGCTTTGCCCTTCCAGGAGCCGGTTTCCAGCATTTCCGGGGTGAGGGTTCCGATTTCGTCTCCTGTGATTCCCGCGGCCTTAAGCGCGGCGGCGGCCTCTTCGGCGGGGACAGAGCCGTCTTTCGCGACGGTAAAAGCGAAGATCACCTTTTCGCGATCAATCTGGCGGAACGGCGCGTCTGCGGCTCCGCGTTTTTTGGCGATATCGGCAATAACGCTTTTTTCCTCATCACTTAAAGAGGCTTCGGAAATAAGGCCGTCTTCGCTTTGCACCGCTTTTTCCAATAAACCCCTGATAATACGGAAACGCGAAAGCACCGGGTTTTTTGAGAGGTCCGCAAGATGTTCATGCGGAATAGTGAGGGTTACATTTTTGTCGCCGTCCATGGCAAGGATGCCCAGTTTTGAAAGGCTGCCAAAAGCGCTGCCAATATCCTTGTTTTCCATGCTCAATTCCTGGGCAATTTCCGGCAGGCGCTTCAAGGCGGCTTTGCGCTCAATTCCCTTTCGTATCAGCTCAAGGATGCGCTCTTCGGGGCTTCCCTTTTCTTTCCACTGCCCGCCCAGACCCGTCAGCTCGTAAAACACAGCGGTCTCCCGCCGGATTTCGCTAACCAAGCCTTTTGCCGCCAGCCACGAAAGGGCCTGATTGCCGTTTCCGCTTTTAAGACCTAAGTCTTTCTCAATTTTTTCAACCGAGAGCTCATCGCCTTTCTTGTAAGCAAGAAGCACTTTCACTTCAAGGGGATGGAGGTTCTTCATTGCAGTTTGAATAGAAGTTTGAATATCAATAGACATAGGGGGATATTACATTTTTTTGGCGATGTTTACTACTCTTATACAAATAAATCTGACTAAGCTCGAAGCCGCCGCGCAAGGCCTTGCCGCGGGCTAGAATTGGAGACCGCTATCGCGGTCAATTATAAGAGTGGCCTTTTCTGACGCAGGCTTTGGCCTACCTTCGGTTCTGTAGGGCCATTTTTCTCGCACGCCGTGCGCAACATCATAAACTTAAGCCTAAAACGAAGGTTTTTGATTGCACTTGTACTTGTTCATACGCTTCCACTTGCGGGGGGAGCTTTTCAGTTCCCGTACCGGTACAATGTACCGTTCCATGTCAGCAA
>Ga0268262_10000599_pt1 | contig 47158 bp, 44 predicted proteins | sample TergutNc150P3_FD_190354 | JGI IMG/M metagenome (GOLD analysis project Ga0268262, IMG submission 190354) | Nasutitermes corniger P3 segment gut microbial community from laboratory colony in Florida, USA - Nc150 P3 (SPAdes) (version 2) | ecosystem: Host-associated > Arthropoda: Insects >... | reverse complement strand
CCCCCCGCGACAAACACATCGCTGTCAGGGGATAAAACGCCCCTGCGGCATGAACGCCGCTGTTACAAGACCCCGCTTTTTAAGCATTATCACCCCACTGCAAAAATGCCGAGCGTGTCCGTATGGGCGCGTATCGGCTTTTTATATTCATTTCAAGAAGGAGTTTCAAAATGAAAAAGAAGTTATTGATGGGCCTCGTATTGCTCATCGCCGTTGGGAGAAGCGCGGTCTTTGCGCAAAGGGCGGGCGAAACCCTCCAGGTAGGCGGCCAGACTTACCGCGTGGAATCGAATTCGAATGGCAGGCTGGTACTGCAGCTCGTCCCCTCGCTTGACGGCGTTTGGGCTATTGATTCTTTTGAAATTGCTATTAGCGGCAGTAATGCTACTGTTACTTACATTAATACTACTATAAACCTTACCCCTAAAACCCGGGATGCTATGAACAAAGGCTATTTTAACGTCGGAACCCAATATCTTCGTAACCTAAGAAGCACCGGCAATTTAACATGGTCAGGAGAGTATCTTAGTCTTTTTTCCTATTCTAACAATCCTAATGTCGTTACAGATATAAGATGGAATAATTTTACATTCACCATGAGCCCTGACGGACAAACCCTAACTGAGAATGATGGTACTGTTTGGAAAAGAAAGTAGTATTAGCAGGAATGGGGGATTGGGGAGCAGGGACTGGGGAGCGTTGTTAGAAAGCATAGCGTCTTACCAAAACGCCTGTATTGCTAACAACTACCCTATTCCCCAACCCCCATTCCCCATTCCCTTTTGTTCACTGTTATAGTGAAAGTCACCTTTTCAGGAAACGTTGTTTCCTGTTCGTTCGATTAACATCGCCGCTAACGCGGCATAAAAAGGAGGTATCAGGAAACGTTGTTTCCTGTTCGATTAACATCGCCGCTAACGCGGCGTAAAAAGGAGGTTAAAAAAGTAACAAGCCAAATTTATAAATCAAATTAATAATCTATGTAATAAAGTACATTAATAAACCAAAACAAAAAATCATAACAAAACAATGCCAAGAGCATGTATTAGCGCGGTAGCGTCAACGTCAACAAAGTTGGCGTCAGAACGAAATAGGCGCTAACACTTAACGCCAGGGCAAAACCCTGCGTTAGTGAAGATACACGGCTTAGGGCGGACTGCGGGCAGGCAAAATATTTCCGGGGTTCCTTACCGGGGAGACCTGTGAGAAAACTGCTTCCCTAACGGTGGCATAACGGCCTGACCGCTTGGTTTTTAAGTTAAAAACACATTTTCACATGACCGTTATGGTTTTGCCCTGACGGTCTAAACAACATGAATGCGGCAAAGTCGCAAAAGGAGACAATTATGTCAAGCGTTTACGAAGTCAGTGAAAAAATGCACAAAATGAGGGCGAAGCTCTACCCGAACTACCTGCCCGGCGCGGGGGGAACATATATCGCCCGCACAACAAACGAAGCCGCGGTTACCATAGAGGACATATGCGCCTCGATGAAAAACCGCGCCGGATACTCCGGTACCTACGAGGAGCACGTACAGACTGTAAAGCACTTCTTCCTCGAAATGGAATACCAGCTTGGCGACGGCTTTTCGGTAAACACGGGCTTTTTTACCATACGCCCCAACATAGGCGGCGTGTTTCAGTCGGACAAGGATGGCTGCAACCCTGCAAAGCATCCTATCACCTTCCGTTTTCAGGCCCTTAAGCGCATGCTCAGGCTGCGGGATGACATAGAAGTAATCATCGAAGGCTACGCCGAAAGCCAGGGCTGGATAAGCGAGTTTGTCGACCTGGAGGAGAACGTCGTCAACACCATGTTTATTGCCGGCAACATGTTCGCAATCAGCGGCCATAAAATCAAGGTAACGGGCGGCGACCCGTCATGCGGGGTGTATTTCGTACCCGTGGAAGACCCCTCCAAAGCGGTCAAAGTAACCCGCCTTGGGGAGAACAGCGCCTCGCACATATCCGGCATTGCCCCCGACACAGGCTATGCCTACAACAAGGTTGAAATCCGCACCCAGTTCGCGAGTTCCGGAACCACCCTGAAGACTCCCAGAATCCTTACCAGCAGTTTTACCCTGGAGCGGGGATAGGATTCTGATCCAGCCTTGTACCTGATCTTGATCCAGGCTTGTACGTGATCCGCATCCAGGCTTGTACATGATCTTGATCCAGCCTTGTACGCGATCCGCATCCAGCCTGGATCAAACCATTGATCCAGGCTGGTTCACACGTCATCTTGATACTGTAACCGGATATGTGGTAAGATTATTCCAATGGGTTGAAATTTCACCCATATATAACAAAAATCCGTTTATTTTTTCCATACAGAAGATTAATTTTAGGTGGAGCAAGAAAATGAAAGCATTATTCGATAAAATGGAAACATTATTCGGTAAATTGTTATTATCATTCGGCATTATCATCCTTATGATGATCACTTCTGTACTGGTAAGTTTTTTTCTGGTCTATTCAACAAGCTATGAAAAGCAGATAAAAGCGGAAAATTCAGAGCAGGCGCTGTATGTGGCGCGATCTCTGCAATCATTCATTAATGCCGCTTACAAAGCAATAGAAGACCTTGCTTTTAGCAGCGACGTAATTTCGATGGATACAGAGCAGCAGACCCCTGCCCTCGTGGGCTCCGCGCAAAGAAACGATTATTTTGAACTCCTCTACGCTCAGGGCATGGATGGAATGCAAACAGGACGATCATCGGGCAGTCTGGGCAACCGGAAAGAACGCTGGTGGTTCGTTCAAATGGAAAAAATACGAAAACCGTTTGTCTCGGAATCCTATTATTCGGTAGGAACCAATATGCCCGTCACCTCGATTTTTTATCCCATAATGGATGAGAGGCAAATGATAGGCATCATGGCGGGAGATATAAAACTTTCCGCCCTTCACGATATGGTCGTTGAAATGGCGGTTGAAGGTTCTTATTCCTTTATACTGGACGGCAAAGGCGTAGTCGTAGCCCACCCGAACAGCACCTATCAGGAGGAAATGTACAATTACGCGAAATTCATCAAGACCGTAACCGTAAAAGACGCGAATGGGAAGCCCAGGCAAAACGCCCAGGGTAACGTAACCGAAGAGCAGCCATTGATTATTTCGAAAGCCTACAAGGCCGCCATAGAGGACATGATGAAGGGGAACAAAGGCTCCGTGAAATTCAAAGAGGCGGGAAAAACCATTTACCTGAATTACCAGCCGGTTCCCATGAACGGCGCATCCGATCCCTGGTATGTGCTTTCGGTCAGGGACAAGAACGTGGCCATGCGGACAAGAAACATGGTGGTAATTGTGATATTGGCAAGCTCCGCGGGCATTATTTTGATAGCCCTGTTGATAGTATCCTCCATCGCGAAGACAATCATTTCGCCCATACAAGAGATACAACTGTTTCTGGAAGAAGTAAAGGACGGAGATTTAAGCAAAAAAGTAACCGTAGAATCCCAGGATGAAGTCGGAGATTTGGCGGATTACTTAAACCTCACAATGGAAAATATAAGAAACCTCATAGGGACAATGAAGTATAAAATAAACGCGCTGACCAATACCGGCCATGAGCTTTCCGCGAATATGGCAAAAACTTCCGAATCGGTAGACCGAATTTCACTTGATTTTAAGGGAATGAAAGGCAAAATGGGCAAGCAGGAAGAAAGCGCAGCCGAGGCGGATAAAGCGGTTAAAAAGATAAAAGGCAACATTGACAACCTGAACGGGCTGATAGATGAGCAATCTGCCAGCATCAATACCTCTTCTTCCGCTGTTGAGCAAATGACCGCCAATATTCATTCAGTAACGAACACCCTTATAGAAAACAGCAAAAATGTAAACGAATTGACCGAAGCATCCGAGAACGGAAAAGTAGGGGTTCAGGCGGTTGTAGAAAAGATACAGGAAATAGCGGATCAATCCGAAGACCTTTTTGATATAAACTCGGTAATGGAAACCATAGCCGGTGAGACAAATCTTCTTTCCATGAACGCCGCTATTGAGGCGGCCCACGCCGGAGAAGTGGGGAAAGGGTTTGCCGTTGTCGCCAGTGAAATACGAAAACTTGCCGAATCTTCAACTATTCAGTCAAAGTCAACTGCGCAAATGTTAAAAAAGATAAAAGCGTCCATAGATAGAATAGCCGCGTCTTCCGACGATGTTCTTTCACGTTTCGAGGTTATTGACAAGAAAGTAAAAACAGTTTCAACACATGAGAAAAATATCCGCAGCGCGATGGAAAAACAGGAAGAGGGCGGGAAGCAAATACTGGATTCCATGAACCGCATGAAAGAAATTAGCGTAACGGTAAAAAAAAGCGCGATTGAAATGCTTGAATCAGGCGATAACCTGAACCGGCAGACCAATGATTTTATAAAAATAAGCAATGAGTCGATGAGCGGTATGAACGACATAGTAAACGGCGCGATGCAGGAAATAAAATCAGCGGTAACTGTTGTAGACGAAATGACTGCCGAGAACAACAGGAACTTTGAAGACCTAAAGAAGGAATCAATAAAATTCAAAATAGAAACAGGCAACGAGAAGAAAAAAATCATCGTTATTGACGATGAGGAACCTATTTGTGTCATGACAAAAGGAATGTTGGGCAATGATTACGATGTGAGTACTGTTAAATCAGGCAAAGAGGCGCTGAATTTATTCCTCGATGGCTTTGTTCCCAATGTGATATTACTGGATTTGAGTATGCCTGAAATGGACGGATGGGATACCTATAATAGAATCCGGGACATCAGCAAATTGCACAAAACCCCGATAGCGATTTTCACATCCTCAGACGACCCGAAGCACAGGGACAAAGCGCGGGAGATGGGAGCGGTTGATTACATACACAAACCAATCAAAAAAGCTGAATTGCTTGAAAAGGTGGCAAAAATTCTAAAAAAGTAGGACCCGGCGCTATGCATAATCGATGCGTTTCCCTGCTTTGCGCCATTGCGCTGGCCCTTGCCTCCTGTTCCGGCAGGGCGGAGCCTTCACGCACGGAATTTGTGCTGGGCACCGTCTGTTCAATCACCTTGTACGACCAGGGGAAACCGGCGGTCTATAATGATATTTTCAACCGCCTGCGTGAAATTGAAAACCGCATGAGCGTGAATCTGCCTGATACCGATGTGGCCCGCATCAACGCCGCCGCCGGTATAGCGCCGGTGCAAGTCCATGACGACGTGTTTGAAGTAATCAGGCAATCGCTGCATTACGCGGAAATATCCGGCGGCGCTTTCGATCCGACTGTCGGGCCGTTGGTCTCCCTCTGGGGAATCGGGGGGGATAATCCGCGCGTTCCCTCTCAGGCGGAAATTGACTCTGCCCTCGCACTGGTAAACTGGCGTGATGTCGAGCTGGACGTAGAGCGGCGCAGCGTGTTCCTAAGACGGCCCGGCATGGCCCTTGACCTTGGGGCCATAGCCAAAGGATACGCGGCGGACGAGGCGGCTGCGATTATCAGGAAGGCCGCTCTAAAACGGGCGATCATAGACCTTGGCGGGAATATTCTGGCTTACGGAGAAAAGCGGGACAAGACTCCCTGGAACGTGGGCATTCAAAGCCCTTTTGAAGGCCGTGGAGATTATTTCGGGATAATAAGCGGCCCTGAACGATCTTTTGTGACATCCGGTATTTACGAGAAATATTTTGAGGCGGAAGGCGGGACGTATCATCACATCTTTTCCCCGTCAGACGGCTACCCTGTCCGTAACGGCCTCATGGCTGTTACGATCATTGCCAAATACTCCATTGACGCGGACGCGCTTTCAACCGCGGTTTTTGTTCTGGGCTATGAAAAAGGGCGGGCCCTTGTCGAGTCTCTTGAAGGGACAGAAGCGGTCTTTGTTTTTGATGACATGAGCGTCCGTCAAACTAAAGAAGCGGCCTTGACGCTTGTGGACGAGAGCTACAGGCTTTTGCCTGATTGACGCGGAACCACCTTATAAAAACAAGATACCCTGCCGAACCGAAGGTTCGCGCTCAGCGCTAAGCTTGACCCACAATTTTTCGAAACAGGCTGACAAAGGGCGGGCAGCGGGACGCAAAAAATTTCTGGAATTCACTATCGAAACAGACCTGGGAAAAAGCAAAAACTTAAAGTGTAATAATGGCGTCCGGCATGAGAAACATGATGATGGCGCTTGTCTACAAAATCAGAAAAAGCTTAGTTGTAAATAAAAAGGCCGGACGGGGCTGTGGCGATAGGTTCATCCAGCTTTTTTGCCGTACCGCTGCCCGCCCTTTGCCGGATTTTTACAAATGTGTGGGTCAAGTTTAATGCTCTGTATTCGGTTCAATAGGCGGCGGGGTATGTTGATTTGCCAAAATGAGTATTTTTGTATAAGCTCACTTAGAATGACAGGAATTAAAGGAAGAATACCCGTGAAACCCTGGGATGTAGTGATATTTCTCCTTGCCCTCTCTTTAACCGGGTCTTCGTTTTTCTCGACTTATTTAAAACCGCATAATAACCTGCAAGTACTGATCGAGGGACAAAATCAGAAATGGATCTTCCCCCTGGACGCCGAGGAAATCGTAAATGTGCGGGGGCCTCTGGGAACCACTGTGGTACGGATATATGGAGGCCGGGCTTGGGTTGAATCATCCCCCTGCGATAATAAAATTTGCATAGGCGCAGGCCACCTGAATAATAACGGGGAATTTGCCGCCTGCCTTCCAAATAACGTTTTAGTAGTGATAGAAGGAAACCTTGTCCCGGGAAAAATAGATGGCGTTAGCCGGTAGCCTGCATAACAGGGAAACCCGAAAGAACCTGGCCCTTTTGGGAGCGTTTTGTCTTTTCCTTTCTACCATAGAGTACATGATACCCAAACCCATGCCGTTTATGCGTATCGGTATCGCAAATCTGCCGCTTATGCTGGCCCTGGATATTTTTCCGTTCCATGTTTTTCTTGTTTTGGCGGCCATTAAGGTGCTGGGACAGGCCCTGATTACGGGAACCCTGTTTTCATATATCTTTCTTTTTTCGCTTTCCGGAACCTTTTTATCCGCGGTATCCATGTACATGCTTCGCTGCATTTTGGGATCGGGACGAATTAGCTTTATAGGACTCGGTACGACGGGGGCGATGGTTTCAAATGTCGCGCAGCTGGCGCTTGCCAGGGTTTTTATTTTCGGGAACAGCGTGCGGTACATTGCCCCGCCGTTTTTGGCCGCGGGACTTGTCACCGGAATAGTGCTGGGAGCTTTTTGCGAAACGTTTACCCGCCGCTCACAGTGGTACGCCGCTCGCAAATTAAGGTGAGTTTGAATGTATCAATTTGATCAATTCCGCACCGGCTGGCGGCAGGTTTACGAAGAACTCTTCAGCGCGCGGGTGTTATTCATCGCGGGCTTTCTTATTATGCCCGCCCTGCTTTTTAATCCCGATACGCTGTTCAGGGTTTTTCAGTTTCTTTTTTTCTGGTTCCTGGCCTGGCTTTCGGGAAAAAAGAACAATCCCCTTTTTACCTTTTTGGTTATTTTTTGCATCGTGATTTTTAACCTCATCATACCTTATGGACAGGTACTGTTTTCCATTGGCGTTTTCAAAATCACCTCCGGCGCGCTTATGACAGGCATTCAACGGGCGGTAACCCTGGAGGGGCTAATCATGCTGTCCCGCTTCACCATCCGGCAGGATCTTAAAATTCCGGGGCTCTTTGGGGAACTTATAGGCGAATCATTTCGCATCTTCGCCGTCATAATGAATCAGAAACAAAATATTACCCGGAAAAACCTGATCGCCGATATTGACCGGCTTATGCTTGATTTAAGCAGCGACGACAGCGCCTCTCCCCTACCCGCTTTGGTTTCGGGCACAAAGCCCGCAGGATTTGTTATTCTCGCGGTTGTGGTGATCCTGTCCTGGCTCCCCTGGGTACTGCATCTTTCATAATGATCTTGTTTGCTTATTTGGCGTTTGCGGCGGCGTAATCATCCAGAATAAGGTTAAGGGCCTGGGACATGGATTTTACCGTATCTTCAGGCGATTTCTTTTCAGTAAGCATTGTCGAAATTTGGTTCATGATCTCCATGTAGAAGTTGCGGGAAGGCCCTACAACAATGCCCATCATATCGGCAGAGGTGTCGGCGAGCTGCCTTGCGCCTGTTGCCGCCTGGGGATACGCGGCGGTGTAATCGGCGTAGGTCTTTTCGCGGAAGGAATTGTTGTTAACCGGCATATAGCCAGTGGCCGCGGCGAACCTTGCCTGAATGTCGGATGAGCACATGAACTTTACAAACTCCCAGGCCGCCGCCGTTTTTGCCTTGTCCCCCCTGTTAAACATGAATAAGGCGGAACCGGACACGGTGGCGCCGTACCGCGCCGTCCGGCTTACCCGCGGGTAATAGGCGCAGCCCAATTCAAAACGCCCGCCAATCTGCGCGAGGAGAGCGGCCAATTGGGAAGTGGAAGCGGTCATGAAACAGATCTGCTGGGTGATAAAAAGATTGCTGATTCCTTCCGAAACGTTGAGGAGCGCCCCGGCATCGTACATGGACTTCCAGGCCCTTAGAAAAGTCAGAAGGGTTCCATCGGTATCGCATACTAGTTTCGCGGCGTCCCCGTCCCTGCCGTTTCGGTTATCAACAACATATGAGGACTCCGCGTTTTTGCCGGGAATCTGACCGATCCAATTGGCAAGGTAAGGCGAATTGGGTATCTGGGCAAAGGCCGTGATTTTCTGACCGTTCGCGTTTACCGGGGGCAACTTGCGCGATACTTCGATAATCTCTTCAAAGCTGGAGGGAGGCGTTGAAATCCCCGCGGCTTCCAGAAGACTTTTGTTATAGTACATAACCGTGGTGGAAGCGGAAACCGGAAGCCCAAGCTGGCGGCCGCCATAGTTCCAGGCCTTAAGCGGCGCTTCCATGATCTGAGCGAGATCGTAAGAGGTATCCATAAGAAGGGCGTCATCAACAGTAAAGGCGTATTCGGTATTAAGGTAGTCCACAATACCGGTAGCGTCGATTTGCATTACATCCGGCATCACGCTGATCTGTTTTGCCATTATGAGGGGACGCAGTTTGGCGGTGGCGTCGGCGTATTGCCCCTGGAAAACAGCTTCCACAGTAATCTGCTTTTCCGCGCCGGGGCCTTCGTTAAACTCTTTTACAAAGGTCTCAAAGACAAGACCGGCATCGTCGGCCATGGAATGCCAGAAGCCGATCGTTACAGGCCCCGACGTTTCCGCGACAGAAGGCCCCTTTTTAGCGGAGCAAGCGCATACAAGTATTCCCAGGACAAGCGGGAAAACCGCCTTTTGCAAAACAAACTGAAACCCTTTATTTTTCATCTTCTATTATTCTAGCCTACCAAAGCCCCCGCTTCAATTCCTTTCGAAACAGCAATTCGTAAAAAACTGAAAAGAAATAATGAAGGAATTAAGAGCAGCGTAACAGCCGCCAATACCAAACCGTAGTTGGTGTCCAACGGGTTAGTTAACATTGATATTCCTATTTGAACCGTGCGCATTTTTATACGGTTCGTTACCAGAAGCGGCCACAGGTAAGCGTTCCAGAAGGTTATGAAGGACTGCACCAGAAGGGTCAGGATGACCGGGCTTGAAATAGGGGCAATAACAAAGGCGAGGTAGCGCAGATCCCCGCAGCCGTCCATGAACGCGGCGTCACGGAAAGCCTGCGGAATGGTTTTGAAATTCTGCCTAAGCATAAACATCTGGGAAGCCCCGACAAGGGAAGTAATGCAGAGACCCAGGTAATTATCCAGCAAGTTGAGGCGGGCAATCGTTATGTAGTTGGTAACGACTAGGGTATCCGCCGGAAGCATCATGGTACCGAGGACAATCATAAAGAGTATTTTCTTGCCGCGAAATTCAAAGTAACAAAAAGCATAGGCGGCCAGCGCCGCGAAAAGAATTTTAAGCGTGGAACCCATACAGGAAACAATGAGTGAATTCAGAATGAACCGCGTAAAAGGCGCCATCCTGAACACGGCGCGAAAATTATCTATATATGAAAAACTGTTCGGCAGCAGCCGGGGCGGAAAAACTGACAATTCGGAACGGGGCTTAAAGGCGGCAGCGACGCAGTAAACCATCGGGAAAATGATCACAAGAGCGATAAACAACGCTATCAGCGTAAAGAACGTGTCTTTTACAAGACGGTATTTTTTCCTTTTGTTCATTGATAGTGCACCTTCTTGTGTTCAAAGGAAAAAGCCAGGAGAACCATGCCGAAGGTGAGCGCAAAGGTTACGATGCTGATACAGGAAGCCAGGCTGTAATTGGAAGACTGGTATCCCCAAGTGTACATCATGTAAACAAGGGTTACCGTGGAATAACCGGGCTGGCCTCCTGTAATGATCATCACCGGGGTGGAAGTCATCATTGCAAGTACCGTGTTGGTACAGATAACGAAGAGGATGGTAGGCGCAGCCAGGGGTATCTGTATTCGAAAAAGATAATGAGCGAAACCGGCCCCGTCGATATCGGCCGCGTCCATTAGAGAAGAGGGTATATTACGCAGCGCTGAAAGGAAGAGAAGGAAATCAAACGGCATACCTATCCAGAGGCAGACCATGACAATTCCATAAATCGCGGTATGGGGATCCGTAAACCAGCCGATGTTAAGCCCAAGTTTGTAATTGAGTATTCCCATTGCCGGTTCAAGGAGCAGCTTGAAAATCTGTGAGGCTGCGGGCATGGAAACCGCCATCGGCAGCATAAACATGGTTTCGTAAAGCATCCCAAACCTGCGTTTCCTTGCGGCAAGGACGGCAAGGGAGAAAGAAAAAAACAGGTTAAGGATCACATAGACCGTAGTCAGGGTCAGGGTGTTCTTTAAAACCGTGATAAAAACAGGATCGCCAAAGAGCCGACGGAAATTCCTTAAGCCTGTAAAGCCGGTAATTTCACCTCTGAAATTAACACGGGAGAAACTGTATAAAAAAGTCCTGGCAAACGGAAAATACACAAATCCAAAGGCAAAAAACAAAACAGGGAACAGGAAAAGGTAGGGTTTAATTTTATTTATAATGGATTTCCTGCCGGAAACAGCCAGAAGGTTGGACATCATTGATGCCATTATATTTGTAGTTATCGAAAAGACTGTCAATGGCTTCGCCTCCGGAACGCCCATTTTTCGTTCCTTTTATATATATTATAATTATAGTAATCTTTTGGATTGAATCCTTGATTAATTGGCAAATGCAGGTTAGCTTTAATATACGGGGGTTTGACCATGCTGGGTCTGAACAAGGAAGAAATAGATCTTGTTGGGGAAATAGAACGTTTTCTTGATTCAAACTTTCCTGAAGAGAGCGCCCTGGTAAAGAACAGATTTGACTGTCTTAATAATCTTGGCGCGGCAATCTCCGCATACCCATCGGTACGGGAAAGCCAGACGCTTCGCGGAATTCAAAGAAACGAAGCGCAGCTGCTGAAGGCTCTTTGTTCTTTTGCTTCTCCCGCGCATCTGTTGCACATCCCCACCAGGGTTGTGGCCGCAAGGAGTTATTTGGTCGCAAAGTACCAGTTTTTTTCCCTTCTGCACATAATGGCCGGTGACCAGAATGAATTCATCCCTCAACTTCGCAAGGTCATTCTGACGATAATTCACACCCTTATGGCGGAAGAAGTCTACTTTTCCTGCCTTGACGATTCCGGATTTTCCCAGGAAATAAAGCTCAATCTGGCGAATGATCTTATTTTGCTTTGGGACAGCGGCACGGATCCCCGCACGGTCAGACACCTGCCAGCCCTTGACGCCCTTTGGACCGCGCGTGATTCTTCTCCCCCCGCTTTCGGAACAATGAACGCCACAAGCGAGCTTCTCAGGATTTCCATAGACATGGGAGAAGACTGGCAGGATTTTTTAATCGCAAATGTTTCAGCCAACGAAACCCGCTGGGCTCTTGAGGAGTTTCTTTTCGGTCTTTCTTACGAAGAAATAAATTCGGTACGCTCCAGGTTAATAAAATTCGGCATTAATGCCATCGGCCATGACGAGATCCATTCCTATCTTGGAAGCCGCCCAGCTTACGGAATAATTAACAGCTCAGATTACCGCGCGATGTATGATTTTTACGTTGACCGCCGCGATGCCGCCCGTCTGCGCCAAAAGCTTTCCGTCCCGGGCCCTGGCCGCAGCCTGGAAGAAATATACATCAAATACCGCATAGGCCAGGAATATTAATACCCGTTATTGATCAACGTACTGCTGGGTTTCGTTATACACATATTCAAGTTTGATCCCCGCGGTGCTAAACATTGCCTCGGAATCGCCCGCGTCGTGGTAGCGCTTCTGGCACACTACCCTTTCTATCCCGCAGTTAATGATAAGCATGGCGCAGGTTCTGCAAGGCGTCATTCTGCAATACAAGGTTGCGCCTTCAATTGAAATGCCGCGCTTTGCCGCCTGGCATATGGCGTTTTGTTCGGCGTGTACCGTCCGTACACAGTGGGTTGTAACCGAGCCGTCCTCATGAAGCATTTTTTTTAACTGGTGGCCCGCTTCATCACAATGAGGAAGCCCCGCCGGAGCCCCGACATAACCTGTTACAAGCAGCTGGTTACCCTTCGCGATTACACAGCCGGAACGGCCGCGGTCACAGGTTGCCCGCTTGGATATGGCCTCGCATACTTCCATAAAGTACTCATCCCAGGTGGGCCTCTTATAATTTGTTTCAGGCATTTCATTCCCCGCCTTGTTAGTTACGTGTTAAACGGCTAAATTATGCTCATGTTTTCCAGTTTGCTCAATGGGTGTTTCCCATGAAAAAATCTTCCTTCCTTACAGTATGTATGAATCCAACCCTGCAAAAAACTTTGGTCTTCTCAGGGCTCGTTCCCGATTCGGTAAACCGTACCGGGGAATACCGCCTTGACGCTTCGGGGAAGGGGGTAAATGTCTGCCGTGTTCTTACCCAACTGGGAAAGGATGCCTGCCACCTTACCCAGCTCGGGGGAGTTTTGCGCCCCCTTTTTCTTGAGCTTTGCGAAAGGGACGGCCTCAAGGTGGAATGGGTGGATAGCGCAAGTCCCATACGTTTTTGCTACACCCTTATAGACAAAGGGCAAAAAACCGTTACCGAGCTGGTAGAAGAATCGGAAGAAGTCGGGATACATACCGGGGAGCGGCTCTTTGAGACGTTTTCGAAGTTGATACCTGCGTATTCCGCGCTTATTATTTCAGGAACCAAGGCGAAAGGCTTTTCCGACAACCTGATTCCGGAAATGGTACACACGGCCCGCGCGCAGGGCTGCCGGATCATCCTTGACGTCAGGGGACAGGACCTTCTTAAAAGCCTGCCCTTTGGGCCAAATCTGGTAAAGCCCAATCTATACGAATTTATTTCCACATTCGCGCCTGAACTGTTTTCGGAAAAAAACATCGACACCGTTAAAAAAACCGTATGCAAGGTCTGGGCGGAACTCTACGAAAAATACCCCTGCGCTCTGGTACTGACGCGGGGAGCCGAGCCTTTGTGGTACGCCGAAAAAGGCGAACTGGCGGAGTACGCTTTTGATAGAGTCGAGCCCCTCAACACCACCGGTTCAGGCGATGCCTTTAGCGCCGGACTTGCCGCCGCGCTGGAAGAGGGCGCTTCCCTGGTTGACGCCGTTGCCGAGGGCGTCCGCTGCGGGGCCCTTAACGCAGCCTTGCTCAGGCCCGGCGTTATCCGTTAACAAGCTCTTTAAGCATTTCCGAATAATAACGGCTTTCTATCGCGTCTTTTTCAATACCAAGCTCTGAAAGGAAATCCATAAGCAGTTTTTTCTTTTCCTCTATTATTATAGTGTCCTTTTCAACATCGTCCAGAACAATTTCCAGTTCCAAAAACCAGCCGAGTTTTTCTACTTCCAAAAGCTCCGCGTTGATTTCATTTTTGGAAAATGCCCAGCCTCTTTTATGCTTGGTAAAACCGGGGTTAAGGCCCGCCATTTTAAGGAACTCGTCGAAAATCATCACCGGGCGGTATTGAGAAGAGCATACTTCAAATTCCTTCTCGTCGTTTACTTCGATGCCGTCCCTTACTTCTTTTGTTTTATAGGTTACATACGCTGTTTTCTTGACAGTTCCGTCAGAAAAGGTTTTACTTTCGCCGCGAAGCCTGACGCCCGAGCGGGGAATATCCGAAGGGCTCAACGGGAAATAATAGGTGTCTTCTTTTTCAAAGGCCCACAGGTATTCCGCTTTTTTAAGAAGAAGGCTTTTTAAGGCTTCTATATTCTGTATATCGTCTTTTACATGGGCCTTTAATTCAATTTCAATAGCCAAAGTAGTATTAGGGTATCACAAAAAAACATAGTTGTCCCATACAATGACTGTTAATAGTTCTTGAACGGATTCAAGGCGTGGAGTAAGATTAGCCATGTACCATGTCAGGGTAGAAGAAGAATTTTCGGCAGCCCATTTTTTAAGCCACTACAGGGGAAAATGCGAAAATCTTCACGGCCACAATTACCTTGTCCACCTTTGGCTTTGCGGTGAAAAACTTGACGAGGGCGGGATGCTTTTTGATTTTTCATCACTAAAAAAAACACTGAGAGAAGTCTTGTCCCTTCTGGATCATTCGAATTTAAACGACATGGACGTTTTTTGCGGAGATCCCAGCGCCGAGCGTATCGCGAAATTCATCTATGAGGAAGTTCAAAAAAAACTGCCTGCCGGGGCGGCAGAGCTATTATGGGCGGTGGATGTTTTTGAAAATTCCCGAAGCATGGCAAGGTACTCTCCCCTGTGAAACTTTTACTCCATACCTGCTGCGCTCCATGTTCAATCCAATGTGTAGAGTCTTTGGCCGAGGAAGAAATAAAACCGCATCTGTTCTGGTACAATCCAAACATCCACCCTTTTACCGAATACCGTTCCAGGCGGGATACGCTGTGTATTTTCGCCCGTGAGAAGACGCTCCAGTTAATTACCGATGACGAATACGGCCTTCGTTCCTTTATAAAAAATGTCTCTCGCATCGAGTCTGAATCGGATGAATCCAAATCGAGAATCGACCGCTGCCTTTTTTGCTACCGTATAAGGCTTGAAAAGACCGCGCGATTGGCCGCGGAAAGATCCTTTGACGCTTTTTCCACAACCCTGCTTATAAGCCCCTATCAAAACCATGACGCCATAAAAGAAATCGGAGAGCGGGTGGCAAAGGATTTCCCGGTGGATTTCCTTTACCGCGATTTTCGTCCGCGTTTTCGTGAGGGGCAAAAACAGGCCAGAAAGTCAGGCTACTATATGCAAAAATACTGCGGCTGTATTTATAGCGAGGAAGAAAGGTATCTGAAATGACAGACGCACACTGTCATCCCTGGGATCTTCTGGATTTTGAAAGTCAGGCGGAAGAAGAACGCCGGAAAACACGTACCGCAGCCGCCGCCAGCGCATGGAACAGGGAGCAGTTCGAGTATCACGAAGGCCTCGCTAAAAAAGCCAAAGAAGACGGCGCGCCGCCTTTATTTTGCTGTTTCGCCCTGCATCCCCAGCTTTCAGCCGAAGAAAATTTCTCTCCGTCAGGAAGCATCGAACTTCTTTATTCGCTCGCGGCAGAAGCCAGGCTGGACGCTGTGGGAGAAACGGGCTTCGATTTATACGATAAAAAATACAAAGCCGCTGAAAGTATCCAGGATGAAATGTTCGTCAGCCATCTTGATACAGCGTTACAATGGAACTTGCCGATGATACTCCATGTAAGAAAAGCGATGCACAAAATTTTCCCGTTTGCGCGGCAGTTAAAACAACTGCCTGCGGTTGTTTTTCATTCGTGGCCCGGAACCAGAGGCGAGGCGGAAGCTATACTAAAGAAAGGCATAAACGCTTATTTTTCATTCGGGACGGCGGTGTTGAAAAACCACAGGGCGGCTATTGCTTCGGCATGCATTCTTCCGGCGGACAGGATACTTTTGGAAACCGACGCCCCTTACCAGCCGCTGAAGGGAAATAAATATTCCACATGGCGGGATTTGAGCCAGATATGCACATGTATCGCGGGCTTGAGAAAAGAAGCGGGCAGCCCTTGCGCCAGCCCGGAAGAACTGGAGGAACAGACGACAGTAAATTTCTACAGGATCTTCACTAATGCGCGGCGCGGCGCAGGCGGTCGTTGATTGCTTCTCCGAGACCGCAGCCGGGAGCCTCTTCCGCCCTGATAAAATCAAGCCCCATACTGTCCAATTCGTGAAGGCAGTCAAACAAATTGGCCGCGGCCTCGGTCAGATTGCCGGCCTCTGACAAAACCCTTGTCCTGTCTTCTATTATGCTCTCCGTTATGCCCTCCGTTTTCGGACTGGAAAAATAAAGCCTCCCCTCGCGCGGGGCAAAGGGCGCCGCGTCCATTTCTCCCCTTTTGCATAAGACAAGCGGAGTGCGGGGAGCGTAATGGCTTTTCAACTGCCCCGGTGAAAACGGCGTCTCGGAAGGCGAATCACTAGAGATCTCCACAGGGCCGATAAGAGCCTCTATCTTTTCGCGCTCTATTCCCCCTTGCCTTAATATTTTTGGCACATCGCCGGAAAGATCCAACACCGTGGATTCCAGGCCCACAGTAGTTTTACCGCCGTCAATAATGTAATCCACCTTGTCTCCCAACTGGGCTTTTACGTGAGCCGCCCTGGTGGGTGAGAGGCGGCCGAAAAGATTGGCGCTAGGGGCTGCCACTGCCCCGGTAGAAAGCCGTATCAGTTTTTGCGCCACAGGGTGTGAAGGGAAGCGTATTGCCGCGGTACTAAGCCCTGATGTCGCCAAGTCGGGAACTTCGCCGCATTTAGGCAGAATCAGCGTGAGCGGGCCGGGCCAGAGCCGTTCCGTAAGGACGGAAAGCCTTTCAATTGTAGCTTTATTTAAAGAAGATTCATCCACGATTTTCCAAATGGTGTCCAGTTCGGCGATGTGAATAATCAGAGGATCAAAGCGGGGCCTGCCTTTCGCTTCGAATATTCTTGCCAGCGCGGATTGATTGAAAGCGTCCGCCCCCAAACCATAGACCGTCTCGGTGGGAAAAGCCACAAGAAGGCCCGCCGCAAGAGCCGCGGCCGCTTTCTCAAGATCCGTGTCAGAAGTCGAAAGCATCTCCATGCGTCACAATACAACGCGGAAAAGCAGGCGCGCAAGGGATAAAAGCACAAGGCAACAGCATTTACTTCTTTACATATTTGCTATAAGAAATACAAAAATGCGATTTCCTCTATGTTTTAGGCTATGGGCTTCTACTCCACTCTAAGGGGCAAGCATTTTTTCCCTTGCAAAACAATGCTGGGCGTTTGCACAGGCGGACTCTACAAGCGTTTTCGCCTTGCCCGCAGCGCCCCTCCCGGCTGGTTTATAGTGTTATAAAATAAATGCTTTTGCTATAATAAAAAAATGATTCGGCACATTCTTTTTGATTTGGATAACACCCTGTATTCAATAAACACCGGCGTTGAGGATATTTTTCTTAGCAGGCTAAAGGAGTTTACTTCGTCCTGGCTTGGTATTACCTGGGAAGAATGTGAGCCCCTCTGGAGAGCGGGACTGAAAACTTACGGGACAACCCTGGAATGGCTTATTGAAGAGAAAGGCTTTACCGCACAGGAGGAGTACTATGCCCATATTCATCCTGAGAGCGAGACCGATTCATTAAAAGCTAATCCAGAACAGAGGCGTTTTATAGAAAGCCTTCCGTGCCGTTCTTCGGTACTGACCAATTCCCCGCCCTTTCACGCGGAAAGGGTCATCAAAAAACTTGAATTGGAAGGGGTTTTTCAAAACGTGTTTGCCATAGAGGAGCACGGCCTAAAGGGCAAACCCCACGCCTCGTTTTATTACCGGGCGCTGGACTGCCTTGGCTTAAAACCGGAAGAAACGCTTTTTATTGACGATATTCCGCGCTATGTGGAAGGCTACATTGCTATCGGTGGCAGAGGGCTGCTTTTCGACGAACGAGACAAATACACCTGGTATACCCATGAACGCATCAAAGACCTGAAAGAGCTGTGCGGATTTCTGGACTAAACACAAAAAAGTTAAAACTTCCTGCTGATCGGTCATTCTATGACCGACCTCTGTTTATATTATTGACATGAACATTTTAAAGAACATGGCATGTTTTTTTTCCTTTCAACCGGATTCAGAAAACAAGAAAGTTTCTGAAAAAACAGACATTTTGGGAAACCTTGAAAGAATTGTAGAAATTTCCAAGAAACACGGAATTGACAAGTGTTTAGTTTTGGGGAAAGCCTATCTCAGCTTTATTGCAGAGAAATTGGACATAAGCCCTTTGCAGGCGGTGTTGTTTTCTCACTTTATGGAACGAAGCGCGTCCAGCCAAATCAGGTTAAGCGAGATCGCCGATTCCCTGAAATGCAACAAGATTAGGGTAATTAAGTACCTCAGCGAATGTGAAGAGCTTGAAAAGAAAAAACTGATCCGTTGCGCCAGGGACAGGGATGATGACTGCATATCTTTCAGGGTTCCCAGAAATGTAAAAACTTCGCTTGGAAAAAACATCGCCTTTAAACCGGAAAAGAACGATAACCTTTCAATTCATAAACTCTTTGATGTCATTGAGCGGCTGTTTACGGAAAAAGACAATAACGAATTAACTTTCGAATCCTTAAAGACAGAATTACTGGAACTCATCAATATGAACATGCATTTGCTTTTCTGTAAAAAGATAATCAGTTATGAACTTGACAGCGACGATTTGGTATTGCTAATTCTCTTCTGCCACCTTTTTGTCAACAATAGCGACGATCACATCCGTTTCCGCGATCTCCAATTTTTGTTTGACAGCAAGCTTGACGCCAAATATGAAAAAAACGATCTATCGGACGGCTCCCACATCTTAATTAAAAACAAATATGTTGAATTTACAAACAACAACGGCTTTGTGAATAACGAAGCCTGGAAAATATCCGACAATACAAAAAAAGAACTGCTCTCCGAATTAAACCTCAAAAAGAAAAGTTATCAGAAAAATTTGATTCTTCATAGTTCCATCAAGGACAAAAAAATGTTTTACAACGTAAAAGAAAGCGAAAGTATACAAAAACTCATTTCGCTTTTGAAAGAAGAAAACTACCATAAGGTACAAGGCCGGCTTTCAGATAACGGAATGAGGAAGGGTTTTGCCTGCCTTTTTTCCGGCGCTCCGGGGACCGGAAAAACCGAGACCGCCTATCAGATCGCCCGCGAAACCGGGCGCGACATTATGATGATAGATATATCAAACACAAAGAGCTGCTGGTTCGGCGAAAGCGAAAAAATGATAAAGGAAATTTTCGACAATTACCGGTACGCGGTTGATAATACGGAAGTGGTCCCGATTCTGCTGCTAAACGAAGCGGACGCAGTAATCGGAAAACGAAAAGAATTTGACGGTTCAAGCGGGCCGGTAGATCAAACCGAAAATACCATTCAGAACATTATCCTACAGGAGATGGAAAACCTTTCGGGGATTTTGATCGCCACCACCAACCTGACCCAAAACATGGACAACGCCTTTGAGCGGCGCTTTTTGTACAGGATTGAGTTTACAAAGCCCTGCCTTGAAGCCCGGCAGTCCATCTGGCAGAGCATGATGCCGTCACTTTCCGCAACCGAAACCGAAAAGCTGGCTTCGCGCTATGACTTGTCTGGCGGGCAGATTGAAAACATCGCCCGCAAAGTCGAAGTTGATCTTGTAATTAATGGCGGTGAGATTTCAATGGATACCCTCGCACGGCATTGCGTGGACGAGAGCTCGAATCAATTTAACACATCAAAAAAGATAGGGTTTGCCCATGAATGATTTTAGCAAAAACGGGCGGTATGATATAATAAGCTCCATGAGAACCAAAAAGAAACCCGCGCGGGCATCAATGCCCAAATCGGCCCTTGCCAGGCTGTATTACATCGACGAGGAGATAGCTTCGGGAAGGCATCTCAGTACCGCTTATCTGGCAGAAAATTGGGATGACGCAAGCGTTTCCACAATAGGCCGGGATATTCGTTTTATGAAAGAAACCCTGAAGGCCCCTATAAAATACGATGCCAAAAGCCGGGGATTCTATTACTCGAAACCAAAATACCGCATCCCCATGGGCTTTTCCGGCGCGGATGAGCTTTTGGCATTGGGCATGGCGAAGAGTATTCTTGCCATGTATAAGGACACCCCCATCTATAACGCGGCGTACAATCTCCTTAACAGCATTATCGCGCCCCTGTCCGCCGAGAACAATTCTGACTGGTACGAAAACCGCATTGTAGTCCCATTGCTTCCTTCGTCCCCTGTGCTGCCTGATGTGTGGGATTCAATAATAACAGCCTTGCGTGAAAATCGCATCCTCACTTTCGATTATAAAGGCGAAAAAGATGAGAGCTACAAGAGCCGCAGGGTTTGGCCGTACCAGTTGCTTTTTGATAACGGCCTTTGGTATTTATACGGATACGCCGAAGGACGGAACGGCCCCAGGGTTTACTCGCTTGGCCGGATGAAAAAAGTTATGCTTGCCAAGAGTACTTTTACCCTGCCAAAGAATTTTGACTACCGCGCCATTTTTGGCAGCAGCAATTTTGGTATTTTCGCCGGAGTTAAAAAGTACCAGTTCAAAATCGCCTTTTACGGCAATTCCGCCGACTGGGTAAAGGAGCGTAAATGGGCGGACGATCAAAAAATCACCGAAACGGAAAACGGTGTGATTATCACTTTTACAAGCACCCAATTTGAAAAAGTTGTCGAGTGGATGCTTTCAAGGGGGAGTACCGCTCTCCCGCTGGAGCCTGAACTGCTGGTAACAACATGGTTAAAGAATATTGAGGATATGCAGAAGCTGGCTAATAGCGTTAAAGAAGAAGACAAGAAAAGGCCGGAGCAACCATGATAAATACGAGGATTTATTATGAAACAATGGCAAAGCGCCCTATAGAGACTATTTTGAAAGATTTATCCCAGGGGCAAAACGATATTGTTAAAGGGGACTATAACTATTTTATTGATTTTTTAAAAAAGGAACATCGACTTACGGATTTTATTTGCGAACCAAAAAACCACACAGCCAAAATAATATTGGAAAAACTTGTTAAGTATTTTGGTCTCGATGGAATAAATATTAAGGAATTGTATGAATTAATAAAAGATAACGTAAGCTATGAATTAAAAAGACAGTCAGAATGGAAAACCGCTGAATTTCAATTGATAAGCAATAGCGTTAAGAGAAAAAAATTCTGTCTCTGTTTTGCGAAGTTTAAATATGTAAACAAATGGGGCCATAGTTTAAAACCCGTAACTTATAAGCTAATCCATGATAACAAACATAATTATTGGCCGATAAACAGATATGACAAACTACAATTTTACATTTTAAAAAGCAAAAATATTTATGGAATATCGTACAAGCATAAGACAATTACAATTTATAAATGTTCTAAACGAATTTAAAATGAAATAACTGTTGAAATTAATGAATGGTTAGACGCTGTAATTGTAAAAGACAAAAAGAGAAAGAAGGTTGATGAAAACACAATTGACTTGTCAGGGCATTTTTATACCGGGTTTTTTTATAAAGGACTTTTGTTTGGTAGAAATTGGGAAAAACCAATTACGATAATGAAAAGTGTGGAATTTGTTAATGGCAAGTTAAAGATCGAAATAGATAATTTAACTTATCCGCATAAAGGCTATGTTTTGTTAGATTTGGAAAACACCAAAATTATTGAAGCTAAAAAATATCAAGGAAATTAATTCCAGAAATTTTTCATTTTACTGAGGTTAATATCAATTGCTTCCCATATTGTTATTATGCCTAGAATATCTTTCTTTTCTTTTATTACTTTTTCTAACAACGTAACTTTTGAAATAAATTTTTCATAATATCCATTTAGTTTAAACCATTCATTTGCATCCATATTATGCCGATTAAACCACATATTTTTTCCAGCAATTGTGATAATGTTATTTGCAGAATCTATTATTATATCATTAACCATTCCTATATTTTCTTTCTTAATGATTTCATTTTTACTGATTTTGTCTAATATTTCATCTATACTTGAAATTGTCTTGTCTGTTAATACCGATAATTTTTTTTCCAATTTTTTACCTTCAATAGTTTCAATAAATTGAAATAGCCCTTTATCAAAGTCGCTTGGTCCCCTGTAATTATCAGATATTTCCCAATATACCATCATTAGTTTGTAAGACAATTTGTTTAAAGTATCGAATTCTTTAAGTATATTCATTATTTATCTCATTTCTGTTTTCATTGATTAAAGTTTGCTTTTCTTGTTCAATAACCCAACAAAGCATTTTCTCATATTCCATCTTAATTAACCTCTACTTTATCACATGGCCTAGTGTTTGATACTTTAGTTGATATGTTGACCAGATGAACCTTTTTTTCATCGCTTATATATTTTGGAGGGATCCATCCTTTTTTAAATTGTTCGACTGCATATTTTAATTCCTTTTCTTTATCAAACAACTTTGAACAGTTAAGAAATCTGTCAATCGTCTCTTGATCTGAATGAATTAATGCAATAACGATGTCTTTTAAGTCTGAAGAACGAAAAATGTCATTAATATAAGAATCCGGCAACTTCTTTAACTTGTTCCATTTATAAAGACCGATAATTTTATCTATTTTGTCTTTTATGTTTTCCATCGTAAAAATTCTTAAAAACTTAATTATTTTTCTCCTTCTTCTGTATTGCCGAAATAGCTTTTTATTTTGATATGTTTTTTTTACTGTTTCATTTATTTCTTTTAGATTCAGTAAATAAAATGCTAAACCTTCATCTGAACCAATTCTATTAACTTCTTTTACTTCATTATCGCTATACTTATCATTTCGTAATGAACAAGGAAAACGCACTGTATTACCAACATTGACAATATAATTCTTAGATATTGTAACTTCAAATATTTTTTCAACAACTAAATTATAAAATATATTAGGACGATTTTCATATTTATTAAGTCCCAAAACCCATACATAAGAATCGAAATGTATATCCCCATTGCCTTTTATAAATTGACCCACACATATATTTTCAATATTATACCTGTCTGTTTCAACATAAAATTTTAAAAATTGTGTATCAATAACAATTACATTATAATGTTTGTAAATTATCTTTCCTGAAAAGCTATATTCTGCGTTTTTTATTTGGTCAAAAGAATATACTTCTTCCCAGGCAATTTTAAAATTATGCAAGATCATTTCAAAAGACAAATTTACTTTTTGTCCTTTTTTAAGAGGAGGATAACCGCCGTCATCAATAAGCCATTCTTCAAAAATCGTACATAAAGAAAACATAATTTTACCCCTTACAGAACTCCTTATTCCTTATTCAGACATAAAATCCTTCGCTACATCATAGTCAAAGTAAGCCAATAATATTGGTATATCAATCCCTTGAATTTCACTGTCATAGATCATTCTGACGGCTTCCTTTTTCGCCATTGCAAAATTTTTACGCACAGGGTCGGTTTCACAGGCGATAAACATGGTTAGAACTTTGTCTATGTCTTTATAATCCCAACATTCAACAAACAAAAATAGACCGTATTCAAAAACATCCCTTGCTACAATGCGGTCGTTGTCCAGGTGTTTATCAAGACCAAGCAAGCCTTCCTCACGATATATTTTGTGGATCTCGGTTGCGCGTTTTATAAAAAGCATTTCTTCACATTCCTCTTCCGGCTGCAATGCCGCCCTATAAATGAATTTCTCAAACGCTTCGTAATCACCTGCAAGTGCAAGGTATTGCGTAAAGGCGGCATAAAGCGGATTGTTTTTTATGGCAACCATTGAGGCAAGCTTTATACCGATATGCGGAATACTTTCATTACGCTGGATGCATAAAATGCCTTCCATCACTGTTTCCATAAGCTTCTTTCTGTAATGGTCACTCTCGCGATCAATTCTAAGCGTAAGAATTTGCTGGATACTATTATCGTCAGTTCCATTAACCAAAAGCCTTAATCCTTCCCTGAAAAAAGCGTCCGGTATGTATTCCAATTCTTCTTCAAGTGATAAAATACCTTCGGCTCCGGCCTTTATGGCAAACTGAATCAGGTTTACGACCAGAGTGTAATAACAATCACAGAAAGAACGGTAAGAATGGACTTCTTTTATCGGTATTACCTCTATTGATTGTTTTAAAGTCTTGATTGAATAGATAAAATCAGGGAATGAATCAATATTTGTTCTGCGTATATCAACATATTTCAGGGAAGAACAATTAACTATTGTATCAGGCAGTTTTTCTATACCCGAATCGCAAAGATTAAGCGCACTCAGGTTTTTTAACCTGCCAATGCTGTCCGGCAAACTTTCTATTTTAGTTCCTTCCAATGAAAGTTTAGCCAGTTTTTGCAAATTCCCAATCCAGTCAGGCAATGCTTTTATGAAAGAAAATTTAAGATGGAATTCTGTCAGGTTATTCAGATTACCTATGCTGTCCGGCAAAGATGTTAAGTTAAAATTACAGTACAGGGATAACTCTTTTAGGGAAAATAAATCGCCTATACTATCCGGCAATTTTTCCAAATAAGAATGACTGACATCGAATTTAACAAGATTCTTTAAATTACCTATGCTTTCCGGCAAGGATGTTAAATTTTTATTACCTAACAGGGATAACTCTTTTAAGGAAGACAAATCGCCTATACTTTCAGGCAATTTTTCTAAAGCTGACTCATAGATAGTGAGATCAACAAGATTCATTAAATTGCCTATGCTGTCCGGTAGGAATGTCAGATTTTTAATATTGTTCAAGTATAACTCTTTTAAGGAAGGCAAATCGCCAATGCTATCAGGCAATTTTTCCAAAGCTGAACCACGGATAGAAAGTTTGGCAAGATTCTTTAAATTACAGACGGCGTCGGGCAAAGTTTTTAAATTTTTATTATTGTAACATATTTCAATCTCCGTTAGGGACTGCATATTGCCAATCCAACCTGGTAAAAGTGTGCCATCATATTTCTTAATAGATAAACGGCTCAGGGAAATTTGGTTGTGTATCCATGAAGGAAATTCGGTCAACTTTTCTACGTTTAAAGTTATTGATGTTAAAGCCCGGTAATTTTCCAAAAATTCAGGCCATATTCCGCCGAATTCACCGTTAATATCCAGACTAACAATACCACCCGCCTCAAAAAGCAGGGCAGCGGCAGGTAAATCCCTTATGTCTATATCAAGTGTCTTTATCTTTTGTAATTCATCTTTTCGCTCCTGAAATGCCATAAAGGCGTTTTGTATATCTTTTTCCAACATTTTGTCCGTATCATATTTATATAAACGAAGCCTTCCTGAAACACAAGCTTTCTCTATTATATTTATCAAGTCCTTAATAGGGTTTGTAGGCTCATTTGGCTTTGTTTCTTTCCAGACTATTCGTTTTGTGTCGTCAACCAGCCATGCGTTTTCGTTTTCCCCGATAAAAGAAATTAGTATTTCCCTTTTATAAATATTAGGCCAGCTACCTTTTTCATCCCATGATTCTATGGCTTTGACCTCCTTTTCAATGGTTTGGCGAATTCGTAATGGCAAATTACGGTAAACCTTGTCTTTTATATCATCTGCCATATGCGCGATGGCAAATGCCAGATAATTATTGGCTCTTATGGCATCACAAAAAATGTGCTGGATTCCCGTTTCGCCAATCAAAGGAAGTATATCTTCCAGTTCCGCTTTTCTTTCTACTCCATCTTCAATTATGAAACATTCCATGATTTACTCCATCCAATGCCCCAGAGTCTTTGCAAAATCCGGATACAAATGCGTTTTTCCTTCCGCAATACTTTTCAATGATTCCCTGTGTTTTGAAACAAAATCCTTTACCTGCTGTAATTCTTCGCCTGTTAAATCAATTTGAGCGTCTTTTACCAGTATGCGCGGGTTTTCTTCAATGCTCATGGAATACAATCTTTTATGATCGATTGTTTTCACTTTATTTCCATGGATTTTTATCCGCCTGAAAGGCCCGATTTTTTCCCAGCAATTCATTTCGTCAACAAAAATATGCACAGGTAATCCGGTTACATCTTTGGGTAATGAGCTCATATATACCTGGCGGATATTTTCTGCCTCATTCTCGCTTAACGACTGTATACCATCATCCCAATATACGCCTTTTCCAATATCTTTGATGAAATGCTCGTGGAGGACATTAACCTCTACCCGGATATCAGTTATCTGTAAAATGTCAAACCACGACAGTATACGGTGACGGTCAGTAAAAAAATTTTCAACATTTTCATATATTTTTGGCTTCAAGTTACGTATATCGTCGTGTTCAAAATACATAGATTCTGTCCAAAATGGGTCGGGAAGCATTTCCTGCAATAAACAGGAAAAATTCCACCCTGCTACGAATGGCATTTCACTATATGGCATCGGAAAAAGCGGAGTAAGTTCAATGGATATATAAAAACCTGTAAGATATGGATCATTGGCTTCTATTCGTTTTTTCAGGGTACTAAATTGTGTTTTTGCTTCCCCGTAACCCAGAGAGAAACCTTCCCTTACTTTTTTATTCAATTCAAATAATTTATTTCTATAATTTTTAGTCCAGGCAAAGTTTTTATCCAGTATAGAACGCCTTACGCTAAGCATATCTTCCAATAATTCTTTTTCTTTTTCGCATTTCTCCCTTCCTGACTCATTTGCCATATTTTTTTTAAGGCTCTTTGTTATTTTATAATAAAAATCATAGGCGAGATATTCAATGTCTGTAATATCATAGCCATTTTTAAATATTTCAATTCTCTCTTCGCGGCTTTCATTCATTAATGATTGAAAATATTCTTTTCCTCTGGACATCATTTGTACCCCATTTCATTAATATTCATATTGAATCACTCATACAGTTCAGACTTGCAACTGCTTGCAATATCATCATCGAAATAAGCAAATAATGTTGAAATCAATATCCACGGATTATAGCCATTATAGGTCATTCTGACGGCATGTTTTTTTGCAAAAGAAAGGTTCTTACGCACTGGATCGGCTTCATGGGCGATCAACATGGTTAAGTTTTTATTGATTTCCTCATAATTCATGCCAATAACGACCATAGAAAGCCCATATTCAAATACATCCCTTGCCGCGATGCCGTTATGATCCAGATGTTTTTCAATGGCAATCGGGCCTTCCTTGCGCGAGATTTGGCTTATCCTAAAGGCGCGTTATATAAAACGTATTTCCTCGCGTTCTTCTTCCGGAAGGAGCGCCGCCTTAAAATCAATATTATAAAACGCTTTTTGATCGCCAGAGAAATATTTCGCGCAGGCGGCATCAAGCGGATTGTTTTTAATGTCAACCATTGAGGCAAGCCTTATACCGACTTCCGATATATTATGACCGCTCTGAATGTGTAAAATGCCTTCCATTGCTATTTCCATAAGTTTCTTTCTGTAAAAATCATGTTCGTGTTCAATCTTAATAGTAAGCAATTCACGAAGAATTCCCTCGTCTGTTCCATCAACCACAAACCTGATTCCTGTTCTAAAAAAACTATCAGAAAAATCATCTATATCCTCTTCAATAGACAAAAAACCTTCGCGTATTGCCTTAGTTGCAAGCCGAATTATGGTTTCAGCCAAGGTGTAATAACAATTGCAAAAAGTAAGGTAGGAAAGGCTGCGCCTTTCCGGTATTAGCTCTATTGATTGCTTTATGGTCTTGATAGAAGAGGCAAAATCAGGGAATGAGCCAATATTTGTACGGCGTACATCGATACATTCCAAAGAAGTGCAATTCGCCAATGTATCAGGCAGTTTTTCTACGCCTGTACCGCAAAGGTTTAGCGAAACAAGGTTTTTAAGATTCCCAATGCTGTCCGGCAGTGATGTTAATTTTTCATTAAAGGAAAGTGTTAACTCCCTTAATGAAATTAAATTACCTATACTGTCAGGTAATTTTTCTAAAGATGAACCAATAAAAGAGAGTACGGCAAGATTTTTTAGGTTGCAGATGCTGTCTGGCAATGTCTTTACAGAACTAATGAAAAGATAGCGCAGGGAAATCATATTGAGTATCCACAGTGGGAATTCAGTTAATCCCTTCCATACATCTATACTTAACCATATTAATGTCTGGCATTTTTCCAAAGACTCAGGCCACGTTCCGGCGAATTCACCATTAATTTCCAGTTCTTCAATTCCACCAGCTTCAAAGAGCAGAGCGAGGGCAGGTAATATATCTGCATATGCTGAAAGAGTCCTAATCTTTCGCAGTTCGTTTTTTTTGTCCTGAAACTTCGCAAAGGCATTTTGTAAATCATCTTTCGACATCCCATATGTTGATAAATATAGCTTTCCTGAATCACACGCTTCTTCAATTTTTTTTGTCAATTCTTCAATAGGATTTGTAGGTTCTTTTTTAGTCGGCTCTTTTTTCTGTTCATTTTCTATTGGCTTTTCTTCTTTCCAGACAAGGCGATCCTGGTATTCAAATTGCTCATATAATCTATTTACATTTTCTCCTATAAGAGAGATTAGTTTTGCCCTTTCATCCTGTATCCAATGGGAACCTTTTTTACAACTGGATTCAATAGTTTTAACGTCTTTTTCAATACCAGCGCGAACTTGTGATGACATATTACGGTAAACGATCTCTTTGATCTCATCCGCCATATGCGCGAGGCCACACGGCAGGTTGATGGAATTATATGCTTCCCGTAATATAACTAACTGATATCCCATATCGCTAATCAACGGAAGTATGTCTTCCAGTTCCGCTTTTCTTTCTACGCCTTCTTCAACGATAAAACATTCCATGTTTACTTCCTCTCAAACGAAAGTCTGCATATTTCAGCGTATTCCTCTTTGGTGAGTTTACTGACATCAACATAATTTAGAGTGGAGCCGTTCAGTTTAACTGCGGCAAAACACAGCTCCTTTGTTCTAAATTTTTTCGGAACATACTCAAGGGCGTTACCGTAATTGCTAACAGGCAGGCGGCAGAATTCTTCCGACATCAGTGAGGCGGGTAATTTCTCAAGTAATTTGCCATATTTGGAGACAGCTATGCGCCAGAGTTTTGGTGTGCGGTAATATTCGGGAATGTTTATAATTGCGCCAGCGTTAGCTTCCACAGCCTGGCGGCACAGATCGTAGGTTATAAATTTTACAGGCACATATTTAATAGCGCTTCCATAATTTTGTACGGCTAAATTGCAAATTTCCGGAGTCTTTAATTTGGCGGGAAAAAACTTGAGCGCAAAGCCATTGTTTTTAACCGCGTCAAAATAAAGCTCCTGTGTACGCAGCCTTTCAGGCACATATTCAAGCATGGCTCCGTTCAACCGGACTGCCGTAAGAAGGAAGTCTTCCGTCTTGATAGCTTCAGGAATTCCTTCCATTATATCTATTTCAAAACATTTCGCATCAGGGTTGCTTATGATGGCAAGATAGTTTTCTTTTGTGCGGTATTTCTCGGGAATGCGGCGCATAGCAAAGCCGAAAACATCATTCTTAATTGCTTCGATACATACTTCCTCTGTAAGAAACTCATCCGGTGCATATTTAACGACTATAGGGTTTCGGTTTACAGCGGCAAGAATAAATTCTCTGGTCAAAAGGTGCGGCGGAACATATTCGAGCGCGTGGGCATCGCTGGAAACCGCTTCAAAACAAAACGCGTTAGATTTAAGGGACTCAGGAACGCTTTTAAGATTTTTGCCGTTAATGCGGACACAGTTAAGGTAGAATTCAGTGGTTTTGAATTTTTCCGGAACGCATTCAAGCGCTGAACCAAATAATCGACGATGATCGCAATGCAGGGCCTCAACGCACAGTTCAAAGCTTCTCTTTTCTTCCGGAATGTTCGCAAGCGCGTCACTGCCGTCTTTTCTGATTGTTTTAAGCAATTCCTCTTCCGACATTTGCTCAGTTACTTCTATGGAATCTAACCGCGAATGCCAGTCATCGTCTTTTAAGTTTTTTGCGTAGTATTCGGAGGTCTTTACATGCTCCGGCACAAATTCTATTGCCCAGTCGCCTGAAGCCCCTTTAACCGCTGTAAGGCAAACTATAGGTGTCCGCAGCCGGTACGGGACATATTGGAGAGCGAGACCACAGTTTTTTACCGCTGTAAGGCAGAGCTTTTCTGTTTTTTGCGTATCGCCAATATAGCGCAGTGAATGACCGTTCTCTTTTATTGCCAAGGCAATTATTTTTTCTGTGCGGTATTCGGCGGGAATGTATTTAAAGGCATCACCATTTCTCCGAACCGCCCTTTCGCACATACGCTTGGTGATAAATTCTTTTGGTATGTACTTAAGCACAAGGGCGTTTAATGAAAAGGCCTGTTCGTAAAAAGCTTTAGTCTTGTAATCCATAGGAGTATATTCAATTGCGGTACTGTCGTTCTTTATGGCGTTAAGGCAAATTTTTAAACTTTTGTATTCATCAGGGACAAATTGAAGCGCGCTTCCGTACTGGGCAAGGGCGGAATCAAGCATTTCTACTGTCTTATGCTCTTCCGGAACGTATTCCAGAGGACCGTAATGTGTTACGGCAGCAAGGCTGAGTTCATAAGTTTTAAATTCTTCCGGCACATACTTAAGCGCGTATCCGTTTTTTGTTACTGCCGCAAAATATATCTCATAGGTTTTGAATTTATCCGGCAGGAATTTAAGGGATTCCGAATCATCCGCAACCGCGTCAAGACAAAGTTCCTTTGTAATAACCACTTCAGGAACATAGGCTAAAGCGCAATTTATTCCATCTTTTGCGGCCATAGAAAGCAATTCACATTCCCTCGGCTTCAACGCAAGCTGGCACAGCTCTTTGGTTCTTAGAGCTTCCGGCACAAATTTGAGCAGTCTGGAGTCCATCTTCACCGCTTCGGTGCACAGCTCTTTGGTTTTTAGTTTTTCAGGTACAAACTCAAGCGCGTATCTGTCATTTTTTACCGCTTCCTGACAAAGTTTCGCGCTTTTGAACCTCTCCGGCACAATCTCAAGGGCTCCTCCTCTTTTTTTTGCCGCCATTTGACACAGTTCTTCGGTTATTTCATTTTCACTGAGATACTCAAGCGCGTAAGGATTGTTATATACCGCCTGTTTGCATAGTTCCGCGCTTCTCATTTCCAAAGGAACATACTTCAGCGCCCCACCATTTCTTCTAACAGCCAGGGCGTATAGCTCAGGTGTCCTGTATTCGTCGGGAACAAAGAAAAGCAATAAAGGGTTGATTTCAATGGCGATTCGCCAGAATTCCGCGTCCTGATCTATTGCGGACGCGCTTTTCTCAGCCGCCATTAGTGTCGCTTCCAATCCAGCCGCTTCAGGGCTTTCAAAGTGGAGCCTTTTGGCCTTTGGCGGCATACGCCAATATCGCGCTTCTTCGCTTCCGGCCTTCAGCATTAATTCGGGGAAAAAATACTCGTACTTGCTTCCTTCCGCGGTAAAGCAGTCGCTACCTTCGGTTAGGATTGCCCAGAACGTACCGTCTTCGTATTCGTAGTATGCTTTCATGGGTATAGTATAAACCACGGTAGGTCATGGAATGACCGATCAGGGAAAACAAGAAAAAATCTCACGCAGAGGCACATCGAACCTTCGGTTCGCGGACGCAAAGGACTTGAGGTAATTTGCATTCTATTTCAAGTATGGAGATAGATCCTCCCAAGGATCTGGGAACTCGCCGGAGGAAAAAGCCTCGATAGCACTATTCGTCAACATCATACGAGGATATACATTTGCATAATTTCCGGCTAATGGGTCAAAAAAAACTTCTTGTTCCATTGGAATATACTTTCTATCGTAATCTCCCATGCAAAACTGTGTTTTTTGATAATCAGTAAAAAGCTTAACTATTTCTTTTTTGTCCTGGTGTTTTGAAGCTCTTGTCGTAGAGAGATAAACAAATGAGGTATCATCGATATGTTTTCTTAATTCAGATAAAGACTCCGTAAAGATAATAGATTTAACAATGTTTAAATCTTTAGCATAGTTTTCAATTTCGATCTTTTCATGCGGTAAAACCCAACATAACATCAATGAAAATTTTCGGGTTGTTTTAATTAAGCCATCCATAAAAACTCCTTTCAAAATTGTTCATAAAATTCTTATCGCATAATTCACTCCCTCTCAAACGCAAGCCTGCATATTGCTGTGTATTCCTCTTTGGTGAGTTTGCTGACATCAACAAATGTAAGCGCGTGGCCGGTATTCCGCACCGCCTCAAAACACAAATCTTTTGTTTTATATTTGTCAGGTACAAACTCCAGAGCCTTGCCGTAATTGCTAACCGCCAGGCGGCAGAATTCTTCCGACATAAATGAAGCTGGTAATTTTTCCAGTAAATTGCCGTATTCGGAAATAGCTATGCGCCAGAGCTCTTCGGTGCGGTATTGTTCCGGAATCTGAATTATCGCGTCGGCGTTAGCTTTCACCGCCCGGCGGCACAAATCGGCTGTGATAACAAAATCAGCGGGCGCATATTCAATAAGGCTTATATCCTTTTGTAAGGCCAAATCGCAGATTTCATGAGTTTTAAATTCTTCCGGAACGTAACAAAGCGCCCTGGGATTGCTTTCCACGGCGGCGCGGCAGAGGGCTTCCGTAATGTAAGGCCGTGGCGTATATTTGAGAGTAGATCCGTCGCCTTTTACCACCTCTAAACAAAGCTCCTGTGTAAGCAGGTATTCCGGTACATAGTAAAGCATTTCTCCCCTCAATTTGGCGGCGGCAACTAAAAAGTCGTCGGTTTTAATATAATCCGGCATGGTTTTTAAAATCGTAGAGATAACAGAATAGGAGTTGCCCAGCATGGCAAGATAATTCTCTTTTGTGCGGTATTCTTCGGGAAAGATGTAAGCTATATCACCGAAAATGTCATTCTTAAAGGCTTTGGTATATACTTCCTCTGTCATAAACTCAGGCGGCACATATTCAAGGACGGCACTGCTTTGGCTGACGGCGGCAAGGATAATTTCTTTGGTCAAAAGACGCTTCGGAACATATTCCAGCGCGTAGGGGCTATTGGTTACCGCCTCAAAACAAAGCTCGTAAGATTTCATGGACTCAGGAACATCTTCAAAATACCTGTTATTAATGCGGAGACAGTTACGGTAGAACTCAGGGGTCTTGAATTTATCCGGGACGTATTTCAGCACTGAATAACTGTCATAATCGTTTAGCAGAGCTTCAACGCATAATTCATAGGTTCTCTGTTCTTCGGGTATGGCGGCAAGATTCCTGGCATCTTTTCTGACAGACTTACGCAAAATTTCATCATATCCTGCCAACAATTCAGAAACCCAGTCATCTTCTTTCATAAGGCAGAGTACACGCGTCTTTAGCGCTTCAGGGACATACCGTAAGGCTCTGCTGTCTTCTTTAACCGCCAAAAGGCAAACAGCCAGAGTCCGCATTTGGTAAGGAACATATCGAAGCGCTGTGCCCTGGTCTTTTACCGCCAGAAGGCAAAGCTGTTCTGTTTTTTGCCTGTCGTCAATGCAACTCAGCAAGAATACATAGTTATACATTACCTCGGCATTAATTTTTTCTGAGCGGTATTCGACGGGAACGTATTTAAATGCATATGCACTTTCCTTAACTGCCTTTTCGCACATTTCCTCAGTGATAAATTCTTTGGGTATGTGTTGAAATATTTTGACATTAAGCGCAAAGGCTTTTCTGTAGAACTCTTTGGTCAATAGTGGCGCTGGTACATACTTGATCGCTATTCCATTCTGCCAGTCATTTTTTAACGCGGCAAGGCAGACTTTTAAAGTTTTGTATTCCTCGGGGACAAATTCAAGGGCGCACCCATCTATTTTGAGGGCGGCATCAATCAGTTTCGCTGTCTTATGTTCTTTCGGAACGTACTTTAACGCGAGGCCATTTCTTTTTACCGCCTCAAAGCAGAGTTTTAGGGCCTGCGGCCCTTTGGTTTTTAACTCTTCCGGCACATATTCCAGCGCAAATCCGTGATTTTTCACCGCCTCAAGGCAGAACTCGTAGGTTTTGAATTTATCCGGCACGAATTTAAGGGATTCCGAACCATACGCGATCGCCTCAAGACATAGTTCTTTGGTAATAAATTCCTCCGGAATATAAGCTAGGGCACAGTGAAATCCGGATCTAAAAATCTCGGAAGGATTGTTGCTACGGGACATTGCAAGGAGGCATAGCTCTTTGGTTTTTAAAGCTTCGGGTACAAATTTGAGCGTTCCGGAATCTTCCTTCACCGCTGATGTGCATAGCTCAGGAGTCTTAAATTTTTCAGGCACAAACTCAAGCGCGTATACGTAATTTCTTACCGCTTCCAGACAGAGTTTTGCGGTTTTGAATTTTTCAGGTACAAATTCAAGGGTTGCCCTTCTTTTTTTCACCGCGTCCTGACACATCTCTTCGGTTCTTTCATTTTCATTGATGTATTCAAGAGCGCGTACATCATTGTAGAGCGCTTTTTTACATAGCTCAGTCGTCCTCATTTCAGGGGGAACGTACTTCAGTGCCATGCCGTCCCTTCCGACAGCCAGGGCGCATAGTTCTTTCGTTATGTATTCATCCGGAACAAAGAATAGCAACCTGGCATTAATTTCGATTGCAATTCGCCAGAATTCTGCGTCTTGCCTGATTGCGGAAGCGCTTTTTTCAGCCGCCATTTTGAAAGCTTCCTGTTCAGCCTCTTCGGAGCTTTTAAAGGGGATTTTTTTGGCATTTGGCGGCATACTCAAATAGTTTTCGTTACTTTCGTCTTTCAGCATTAATTCAGGCCAATAATCTTCGTACTTGCATCCCTCGGCAGTAAAACAATCGCTGCCTTCGGTACAGATTGCCCAGAAGGTGCCGTCTTCGTATTCGTAGTACGCTTTCATGGTTATAGTATAAACCACGGTAGGTCATGGAATGACCGATCAGAAAATTAAGCTTGACCAACAAATTTGCAGAATTCAGGCAAAGGGATGGCAGCGGTACAGCAAAAAAGCTGGAGGAATCTATCTCCACAGCCCCGTCCGGCCTTTTTACTCTGCATTAAGACGTTTTCTAATTTCATAGATTAGCGCTATCTTCATATTTCTCATGCCGGACGCCATTATTGCACTTTAAGTTTTTGCTTTCTTCCCTGATCTGTTTCGATAGGGAACTCCAGAAATTTTTTGCGTCCCGCTGCCATCCCTTCGCCAGCTTGTTTCAAAAAATTGTTGGGCAAGTTAAGCAATAGGTAGTATATTTAAGGTACTTTAATATACATTAATTTTCTTGCGAGATCGGTCATTCTATGACTGATCTGTGCTTATACAATACGTGCAATATCGACAAATAGGAAGGATAATTAAGATGAAGTATGAAAAAATGCTGTGTTGGGTCAATGAACAAGAAAAGCAAGCGTTAATAAATGAAAACAAAAAAGGGATAAATATTGATTTTGTTGATAATGCAGAATGTTTTATTGCACAATTTAAAGATAATTTTTTTCCCGTTATTTCTGCTTATAAAGGTGAATATGCGTATGATATTATATCTTCTTTTCCAAACTTAAGGTTTTATATGCTATATCAAGATGTTGGAAAGTTTCCTACACCACCGCAAGCATTTGGTTTACTTCAATTTTCTAACGTCTCTCCGGATTCAGATAAAAGATCTGTTTTCAATTCGGGCGAGTTGTTTGCCCTCTTTGAAGGGTGAGATTTAATTGATTCGCTTATATAAAGGTGTTAGTCTTTTAGATATTTAAGATGAATATGCTCTAAAAGATAAGTCGATTAGTCACCAGTGTACTACGATTGATCCTCGATAATTTTTAAAATTTCATCGAGCCATAAACTTTGTTCGATATTATTCTCTAATCTGGATAGAGCAAGAATTTTCGTAAATTTTCCTCTTCCTGCATTGAATAATTCATAAAAAACATGTCTGGGATTCGATCGAATTATTTCTAGTAATTCTTCTGAATCGTCTATTTTTTCTGTAGAAAAGACAAGAAATCGATCAGCATTGATAAGTTCTTTAATTTTTTTTTCTGAATCAACGAAGATAAAATTCGGTTTTTCACCGATTTCTTGCTTAATCTTTCCTTTATCTTCGTCGCTAACGAACCATACGACTTCTTTCATATATTTTTCCTGCCTTCGTAGTACGCTTTCATGGTTATAGTATAAACCACGGTAGGTCATGGAATGACCGATCAGAAAATGGCAAAATTTTCACGCAGAGCTCGCGGAGACGCAGAGAACGATGTATTATTACCTAATTTATCTTTTCCTACTATGCTTTTCGCATTATAATAAATCGCAATTATACCACCACGCGTACCCGAAGTGACTAAGCGTTTTAGTTCAATCCAATGTCTCTTTTTGTAATGTCTGTTAAATCTTATATGTCTGTTCTAGCTTCATAATTAGATCCTTCGAGTATTCTTCTTGCTTCTGTCAATAGAATATTGACGGAATTAAATAATGAGATAATAGAAGTTCTTAAATTATTATAACGAGTCGTACTTCGTTCGGTATGTTTTAAATCTTTGACTAAGTTTTTCAAACCTAGAATAGCCTGTTCTCTCCCATCAGACAAACCAAATAATCTTTCAGATTTTCCATAAATCAAATTAGGTAAATTATTTTGAACACAATACGATAATTTATTTCTGAATGCTTCGATGTCTTTAATTAAAGAACTCCATGGGACGATATACTTTTTTACTTCCCGTAATGGGTATTCTTCATTTAATTTTGTTATCGCAGCTGTATTACAAGTTTCACTTAATAGTACAGTAAATTGTGTCCATAAATTAAGTATTTCTGTTGTTGCATCATAATTTTGAGAGTGGCTTAAAACTTCTTCGAATAGTCGATTTAAATTCATAAGAATTAGTATAGGCGCGTTCTACGTTTCATCGTTGTAGATTCGATAAAAATATCTTCATCAGGCGATTCTTCCAAGTGTTCAGCTCCACCAAATTTTTTCGCTAACATAAACGCTCTTTGAAAATAGGCTAATTGTACATCATTGTTCGCGTAAGTCGCGGAGAAAATTCTAATTTTAGGATCTCCTTCCTCATCTTTTCCTTCAAGTCTTTCTTTAATAACGAGCATCGCCTCTTTATCGTTATTAAATACAGTGCCTACCACAGAAAGACCACCAGGATTCGTAGTTTTTACAGAATCTTTATCCAAATAAGGATCTCTATAAACATATCGAGCCTGATAAAACGAAATTCCAGTTTTCCCTTGACCTGTATCCATTACATTTTCATTGCTTTTTCTTCGACTCCAGACAAAAGTAATCGCCTTTCCATTTGTAAATCGATCTTTTACGATTACATCTTCATCCAGTTCTCCTTCTTCTACTTCGAAGCGAGCATCGTCCGAATTTTTATACGCGACTTTTTCTGAAACTTCTTTAAGAACTCTTTCGAATAATTCACTATGCATTTCTATTCCTCTTAATAACTTAGTTTCGTTTTATGAAATATCGTTGCTAACTTTTAAGTTAACATTATTCTATAAGCGAATCGAGTTTTCGAGAAGAGCTGAATTTTTATCGAGGTTTAAGTGTATAATAATTCATACAGTCGGCCTCGGGTACGCGTGATGGTATAATTACGCTTTCATGGTTTATCATCCTCATTGTCCGCCATGTATTCCGCGATAAATTCGGCTGTCCTGATATGTTCCGGCACATAAGTCATTATCCACTTTCTGTAATGATAATGCTTAAATTCCTTAAGCGCCGCAATACAAAGCTCCTTTGTTTTAAGCGCTTCGGGTACATTCTCTAAAGCAAGGCCAGAACGTTTAACCGCCTCAAGGCATATTTCCGGGGTGCGTAGTTGATAGGGGACAAATCGAAGCGCTTCGCCGTCACTTTTTACCGCCAAAAGGCAAAGCTGTTCTGTTTTTTGCCTGTCGTCGATATAGCGTAATGCGTACCCATCCTTTTCTATTGCCATGGCTATTATTTTTTCCGAGCGATACTCGGCGGGAATGTAAGGAAAACTATTAAAGGAATATTTATTTCCCTGAATTGCCTTTTCGCACATTTCCTCGGTGATAAATTCTTTGGGGATATGTTCAAATACTCTGGCGTTCAACGCAAAGGCTTCCCTGCAAAACTCTTTAGTCAATAGAGACGCTGGTACATACTTGATCGCTGTTCCCCTGAAATGGTGTATGTCATACTTTATCGCTTTAAGGCAGAGCTCCCGGCTTTTGTATTCATCAGGGACAAACTCAAAGGCGCTTCCGTCATGCTCGAGAGCGGCGTCAATCAGTTCCGCTGTTTTATTTTTTTTCGGAACAAATTCCAGCGCGTTACAGTTTGTTTTAACCGCCTCAAGGCAGAGTTTATAAGCCTTAAATTTTTCTGGTACATATTTCAACGAATGTCCGTTATTTTTAAGCGCCTTAATGCAAACTTTATAGGTCTTGAACTTATACGGAATGAATTTTAAAGATTCTGGAGAATTTATAACTGCGTTAAGACAGAGTCTCTCTGTTATAAAAGCCTGGGGAACATAGGCAAGGGCGCAATTTATCCTTGCTTTTGAGTCTGATAAGCGATGTAATATATTTTTCGGGGACAACGCAAAGAAGCAAAGCTTTTTGGTCTTTAAAGAATCGGGAACAAATTTGAGCAATCTGGGGTCCTTTTTTACTGCCGTGATACACAGCTCTTTGTTTTTTAATTTATCAGGCACAAATTCAAAAGCCCACTTGTCATTTTTCACAGCTTCCATACATATTTCAGTGGTTTTGAATTTCTCAGGGACAAATTCAAAAGCTTTACCTTCCTTTTTTATCGACAGTCGGCACAGCTCCTCGGTCTTTTCATTTTCATTTACAAACTCAAGCGCGCAAGAATAGTTATATACCGCCTGTTTGCATAGTTCATAGTTTCTCATTTGGGGAGGAACATACTTGAGCGCCAAGCCAATCCTTGCAACAGCCAGGGAGCATAGTTCTTTCGTTTTATATTCATCCGGGACAAAGAATAGCAGCATGGCATTAATTTCGATTGCGATCCGCCAGAATTCCGCGTCCTGCTTGATTGCGGATGCGCTTTTTTCTGTCGCCATTCTAGCGGCTTCCTGTTCAGCCGTTTCGAGGTTACCAAAGGGGATTCTTTTGGCGTTTGGCGGCATACGCAAATAGTTTTCTTCGCTTTCGGCTTTCAGTATTAATTCAGGATGATAATCTTCGTATTTGCATCCCTCGGCTGTAAAACAATCGCTGCCCTCGGTACAGATTGCCCAGAAGGTGCCGTCTTCGTATTCGTAGTACGCTTTCATGGCTATAGTATAAACCACGGTAGGTCATGGAATGACCGATCAGGAAATAGGTAAAAATCTCACGCAAAGGCGCAAAGGCGCGGAGTATATGTTCGAAAACTTATCGTTACACAAGATATTTTATCTTTTATTCAAGATCGGTCATCCTATGACTGATCTCTGTTTATACAATGCAAGGAGAGAAAGATGTGTTGTGAATTATTTGAAGAGGTTTCTAAAGAAGTAAATAAAGAGAAGGTATATAAAGGCGACGATCCGAATTCATTGGCTGCGTGGATTTATACTGATGTTTCGCCGACTCAAAAAGGTAGAATTTTATTAAACGATAAATATGAAAATTTTGAATGGGATCAAAATATAAGTAATCAAAATGTCGAAAGAGTTGGTAATATAGAATCTGGCGAAGGAAAAGGATTTAGCTTTTATTTCGCCAGATACGCCTATAACGATAATTACAAGTATAGATACAAATCTTTATCGACCAATACCGAAATAGAAAATAATTATTTCAGATTTTTGGCTACGATCAACTTCAAATATTTGAATAAACTTATTGGTTCACAGTTATCGGAAAAACTTAACCCTAAGCACACTGTTTTATTGGTGATAGATGAAAAAATATTTGATTCCATAACCAATATCGTAAGTGCGACTTATACAACTAAAGATGATTTACTCGATATCTATGCAGAATACGAAAAGGATCAAATTCTCAGCGACGCTGAAAAAGAAGGAGGGTATTTTGGAGAAAAAACAGGTAAATTACGAACAATGCTCGAAGGAAAAATTAAACGTGAGTTGAAAAACCGTATAATTGAAGGAACAAAAGAATTCGAGCAGTTATTAAGATACTGTGATACAGGTACGCATGATGGTATAAACACGTAAAATTATATACAAATATTTCTTACAGAGGTACAAAGTTCACAAAGTAAAACAATAAATTTTTGCTTTATCAAGCTTTGAATAATGAAAAGACATATGTATCGGTCATTTTATGACTGATCTGTGCTTATACTATATCGGTGAGGAATTATATGATTAAAGCAATTTTAGATTTTATTTTTAGAAGAAAAAACCGTAATCAATCAAAAACAATGGATTCTTCGATAATTACAGAAAAAACGAAAAACCAAATCGATAAAATCTGGAATAACATTGATAAAATGTCCGGCTATGGGATAACAATTTTATGTTTGAATACCCAAGAAGACGATCTGGCTATTGCTCTCGCTCATTCTAATGATTTTACGATTGAAAATTTTGTCAGTTATTTAACTTTAAATTCAAAGTTCAATACAATCAGATTGATAAATAAATATAAAACAACGACAAACGAGGAGGACGGCTATCGAATGAAGTCCCATATTATTCATTTACACGAAGAAAGATTCAGAAAGGAGAAGCTTATTTGATAGATTTTTATAGAAAAGACACTTGAACAGAAAGGGCATCCTTATCTCAATGTCGCTTATATCTATCCAAGTGTCTGTATTAAGATAATACAAATTAGTTTTTATGTCAACATTATATTATGAACCTTAAGGGATAGAGGAATTGATTTTTATGATCGGTCATTCTATGACTGATCTTTGCTTATACAATAAAGACGAAATGGAATTAATTTGTTAGGTTAATACAAGCTGCCGATGTGAGGTCTTAAATGCTATTTTTAGCATGCAAGCTATGCCCTGCGGCAGCTTTTTTATCCTAGCAAAACTTATGTAACAATTATAACGTCATTCGTACCCATGATTGATACAGGAATTTTCTTTTCAGTAATGATATGCTGGAAAATATGATAACCTTTCTTAAAATGTTCGACGTAAAACGATTTATTATCTTGAATTATTTGTTCAGTTATTGCTTTGGAATTTTCACTTATTCTCTTTCTCATTCTCTCTCTGTATATAGATAAAATCGATTCATCGTTTTTACCGGGTCTATCAGGACGTTTCGTTCCATAGCGAATTCTATCAATAAAATTATCGACATAAAGTTCATGATATTTTGAATCATTGGTAACTGGATAACAAGAAATGAGACTAATCTTACCGTCTTGAAGTTTTTCTTGTCTTACCAAAAGCAAAACTTCCTCCGGAATGCCGCGTTCTTCATCATCGGGTATTCCAAACCGTGTCAATGACATAGCGCAAAGTATATCGATATTGCCTTTATCCGTTTTTATTTCAACGACATTATCACCCCTATTTTTTCCATTGACGATACGAAATTCATCAGCATAAGCATACCTGGAAAGATAATGCGTAAATCCGTGCTCAAGATTTTCATTACTTTTCGAACGTTGCCAAACGAATTCAAAGTGGCAATTATTTTTATCTATGAACGAACAAATTACTTGTGCGTCTCTTTCGCCTGTTTCTTCTTCGTATAAAGCTTCATGCGAATCTGTATCTTCCCTATGATAATAATCATGTCTCATGTTTTAGTATTCCAATGATAATGTTTCTTTACATGAAATTATCAAATCAAGCATATTTTGTCAATAAATTTATGATCAGTCATTCCATGACCGACCTTTGCTTATACAATGCAATGAGTAAAATGAAGAAGTCTGATTCAAAGGGAAAATCGCCCATACGAACGATCCATGACGGTGAAAAATATCTATCAACTTGGAACAATAAACTGTCAATGCTGATCGACTATATCATCGGGGATAATATTGAAGAAGAATTGAGCGAACCTGCGCTACAAAAAAGGAAATTGGAAATAAGAAGAGCGGAAATACGTCATCGTATATTGAAGAGCGTAGACAAAGTCGCCAATTTGTCTAAAAAAATTTTCGATTTATCCGATAACATAGGCGTATTAATACAAAAATGCGATCACAACGAGGAAGAAGCAGATCAAGAGAGTCACAATTGGATCATTTTCGAAATAGATTCAGGAACAAATACGATGAGAACAGTTAGAAGGATGATAAATATTCCTACGTTAAACGATTTGAAGGATACTTTAATCGATCTGGAAAATAACTTTGAAAAATTCTATAACGCATATATAAGCGCACTGAATACAGCAGATCCGAATAGAACGTTACAAAGACCAGAAGAAGCTGAAAAGAAGCAATAAAAACTTTTCCTTATAACTCCCAGGCGACAGGATTGGGGACGATATCGATCTCGTCCCTGCTGTTTATGCGTACAAGCTGAACTTCGCAGCACTTTTTGCAGGTTATGTGTACCGAACGCGAAGCTTTAAGCGTGTCCAGCGACAACGGATACTTCGTGCCACATTCGGGACAGATGATGGTTATCGTTTTCATTTTAACTCCTTAATAAGGCTCGTCTTCATATTCGGCTTCTTCCAGCTTTGGTAATGCGGCGAGCATTTGTTCGTCCCTGAATTGGGGCGGCACGTATTTTAAGGCATCGTCCAAATTTGACGGCTTATAGCGACCCGCATTGCCTTGCCGGGCGGCAAGCAGGCAAATTTCGTAGGTTCGCATTGACTCCGGTATATTGTGCAGCCTTGCTCCATGCTTCGCCGCGTGAAGGCATAGCTCCGGCGTCGGATCGATCATATCTGACAAATGATACGGATAACGTAAAATGGCGACCCACCATATATGCTCGTAGTCTTCGCGGCTTAAACGCTTCAAGTTCAAATATTTATGAAAATGTATTATGTCGTTATTTAAAGCAGTTTCAATACAAACCCGAATATATTGATTATCGCTTAATAAATCGTCCCGAATGGCTTGAAAACGAGGGCCAAGGCCAATGGGATGATAAAACGAGCCGACATTGCCTCTCGCCGCTGTCATGCAGTTATCAAAGTATTCGCTCCTGTCAAGCTTTTCAGGATTAATATGTGTCAGCACGAAACAGTATTTTTTCATCGCTTCGGCGCAGACCAGGCCGTAATTAAGAGAGCTTATTCTTTCCGTATCTATATAGCCGACTGAAAACGGCTCTTCGCCCACCGCGGCAAGGCATTGATTGTAGTATACTTCTTCATCGGTAATAGCGGTTTTGTTCATGGCAAGAAGCTTTTTTACCTCTTGTTCATGCCCCTGCTCTTTTGTGCTGAATTGTATTTTCTCGCCTGACTTAAAGCGGGGTTTTAGCCTGCTCCTTATTTTTGTTATTTCTTCCCTCCTGAAATTGTTGCGGGCAATATTTAAGGCGGCCAGTCGCGGCAGGCCTGTGGCTTCCTCCGGCAGTTTATCAAGCATGTTGTCGCTTAAATTAAGCCTTCCAAGGTTTTGGAGCTTCCCTATTTTTTCATCCAGCGAAGCAACTCCCGCGCCTGTTATTTCCAAACGCTCAAGTTTATCAAGGCTGTAAAGCGACGGAGGGATTTCCTGTACAAAATTATTCGCAATGACGAATTTACGCAGTTCCGATAAATTCCCGAATATGTCCGGCAGTTCAGTTATGTTGCTGGTAATTATGTACCTGTCCTTGTAAATTGTTAATTTCTCAAGCTTGTGCAGGAGGGCTATGGAATGGAAGGGATTGCCGCTAAAAGAAAGGTCTTCCAGTTTCAGTTCTTTGAGGCCTGTAAGCAGGCTAAGATTTTGCCAGCCTTCCCCAACCGAAAGGTTTGAAAGGGACAGGGATTCAAAACATGGGCAGGATGCAAAGATCCGCGCCGCCTGGTCAAGATCAAAAGGCTGTTGCTTGCTGCCGGAAAAAATGGACGATATTTTGACCCTTTTTAAAACGGGGTGGGCAGCAAAAGACTCAGGGAGGCGCAAGGTTTTTCTTTCCAAGCTGTCGCCATGAAAAATAACAAGCTCAAATTCCTGGAGGTTCTTTAAGGTTCCAAGTTCTTCAATCAGGTTAGTGGCTGAATGAATAAAAAGTTTTAGGGATGTAAGCATATTCCATGTATTTATTCCTTGAAAGATTTCATCGCCTTCGAGCAACCTTATTATAAGCTCTCTTTTAGTCTTTTGTTTCATTGTTTCCTCTCTAACGCAAGCCTGCATATTTCAGTATATTCTTCTTTGGTGAGTTTACTGACATCGACATAATGCAGCGCATAACCTTTCTGTTTAACCGCGATAAAACACAGGTTCTTTGTTTTAATTTTGTCAGGTACATACTCAAGGGCGTTGCCGTAATTGCTAACCGCCAGACGGCAGAATTCTTCCGACATCAATGATGCGGGTAATTCTCTAAGCAACTCGCCGGATCTGGAAATAGCTATGCGCCAGAGCTCTTCCGTGCGGTAATATTCGGGTATGGATACAATGGCATAGGCGTCATCTCCCGCTTCCACCGCCTGGCGGCACAGATCGGCGGTTATAAATTTTACCGGCACATACGCGATAGCACACCCGTCTTTTAATACGGCTGAATGGCAAATTTCTTTGGTCTTAAATTTAGCAGGAACAAATATGAGCGCACAGGCATTGCTTTCAAGGGCGGCGCGGCAGAGAGTTTCTGTTATAAATTCAGGCGATGTAAATTCAAGGGCAGCCCCGTAGTTTTTAACCGCGTTAAAGCAAAGCTCCTGTGTACGCGATCTTTCAGGCACATATTCAAGCATGGCTCCGTTCAGCTTGGCGGCAGCAAGGAAAAAGTCTTTTGTCTTAATGGGTTCAGGAATTTCCGGCACTATCATGGAGCAATGTGCACGGGGGTTGCTTAGGATAGCAAGCCAGTTTTCTTTTGTATTGTATTCCTCGGGAATGTAACGCATAGCAAGGCCAAAAGGATCATTTTTGATGGCTTCGATATATACTTCCTCTGTCAGAAACTCATCCGGTACATATTCAATGGTTTCGCGGATTTTTCTTACAGCAGTAAGAATGATTTCTCTGGTCAAAAGATGAGGCGGAACATATTGGAGCGCGAAAGCGTCGTTAGAAACCGCTTCAAAACAAAGGGCGTAAGATTTCAGGGACTCAGGAACGCCTTCAAGATTTGTACCGTTTATGCGGACGCAGTTAAGGCAGAATTCAGGGGTTTTAAATTTATCCGGAACCCATTTAAGCGTTGAACCACTGAATCGACCGCTATACAGAGCCTCGACGCATAGTTCGAAGGTTCTCTGTTCTTCCGGGATAGCTTCAAGCACATTGGCATCGCCTCTGACCGCTTTAAGCAAGTCTTCTTCCGTCATTTGCATAGGCGGTATATCCATTGGCATAACTGATTCTTCAAGCGCTTCAAGCGGGTCAGCGTCCAAACATTCAGCGTGAAAATCAGCGGTTCTTATATGCTCAGGCACGTATCGTATTATCCACTTGAATCTTTTAACCGCCGCAAGGCAGAGTTCGCGCGTTTTAAGCGCTTCCGGGACATACTGTATGGCGAGGGCGTCCTTCGTTACAGCCGCAAGGCATAAGGCCGGAGAACGCAGCCGATACGGTACATATTGTAGGGCGCCGCCGTTGTTTTTTACCGCCGCGATGCAGAGCTGTTCCGTTTTTTGCTTGTCGTCAATATCGCCCAGTAAAAGCCCGTTCCTTTTTATTGCTTCAAAAATAAGTTTATCTGAGCGGTGTTCGGCAGGAATGTATTTTAAGGCATCGCCATTTTTCAGAGCTGCCTCTTCGCACATTCGCCTGGTTATATATTCTTTTGGTATGTGTCTAAATACATAAACGTTTAATGAAAAGGCCTGTTCGTAAAAATCCTTTGTCTTGTAAGTTACGGGAACATATTTGATTGCAGAAGAATCTTTCTTTATCGCATCCAGGCAGACTTTATGGCTTTTGTATTCCTCAGGGACAAATTCAAACACGCCTCCATATTTTTCCAGGGCGGCATCGAGCAGCTCTGCAGTCTTGTGTTCTTCCGGAACGTGCTTCAACGCGGGGCCGTAGTGTGTTACGGCGGTAAGGCAGAGCTTATAAGTCTTTAATTCTTCCGGTACATATTCAAGCGCGGTTCCGTGTTTTGTTACTGCCGCAAGGTATATCTCCCTGGTTTTGAATTTATCCGGTATGAATTTAAGGGATTCTGAGGTATCCGCAAGCGCGTCAAGGCAGAGTTTCTTTGTAATAAACGCTTCAGGAACATAGGCCAGGGTGCAATGGTAATGGCAAGATACTTCACCTCCAATAGCAAAAGGACTATCGAAAGCCGGATACATCGCAAGGAGGCACAGCTCTTTGGTTTTCATGGCTTCCGGCACAAATTTTAGCGCCTTTGATTCCTCTTTAACCGCTTCGGCGCATAACTCCGGGGTTTTAAGTTTCTCAGGCACAAACTCAAGCGCGAATCCGTTATTTTTTACCGCTTCCAGACAGAGCTCAGGAGTTATGAATTTTTCCGGTACAAATTCAAGGGCTTTTCCGGATTGCTCCACCGCCATTTGGTACAGCTCTTCGGTCTTTTCATCTTCGTTGACGTATTTAAGCGCGTACCAATTGTTATATACCGCCTGTTTGCATAGTTCCCGGCTTCTCATTTGATGTGGGATATAATTGAGCGCCCTGCCATCCCTCACAGCAGCCAGGGCGCATAGTTCCTGAGTCTTGTATTCGTCAGGGACAAAAAAAAGCAGCATAGCGTTTATTTCGATTGCGATCCGCCAAAATTCAGCGTCCTGCTTGATTGCGGAAACGCTTTTCTTAGCGGCTATTTGTACGGCTAGCTGTTCCGCTTCGGCGGGACTTTTAGTGACGATCCTTAAAGCGTTTGGCGGCATAATATACCAGGATTGTTCCTCGCTTCCAGCCTTTAGCATTAATTCAGGCCAAAAAAAACGCTCGTACTTGCTGCCCTGGGATGTAAAACAATCGCCATCTGCCGTGCGGATTGCCCAGAATGTTCCATCTTCGTATTCGTAGTATGCTTTCATGGCTATAGTATAAACCACGGTAGGTCATGGAATGACCGATCGATTAAAGATAGAAAAAATTCTCACGAAGCTATGATAAAAGCATGCGGTTATTCGGTATAGTGTAGGTGTTCGGAAGAACAGTTACCGGTTGTCGCCTCTGCTGGGGCAGGAACTGACCCCGTTCTCACGAATAACAACCGGTAACCG
>Ga0268262_10000598_pt1 | contig 47351 bp, 70 predicted proteins | sample TergutNc150P3_FD_190354 | JGI IMG/M metagenome (GOLD analysis project Ga0268262, IMG submission 190354) | Nasutitermes corniger P3 segment gut microbial community from laboratory colony in Florida, USA - Nc150 P3 (SPAdes) (version 2) | ecosystem: Host-associated > Arthropoda: Insects >... | reverse complement strand
GCGGCATTATCAAAATAACGGAATTACGGGGAAATAAAATGTCAGATAACGAAATGAACATACCGTTACGAAGTGAGATTGCGGAAGGCGACACATGGGATTTGTCAAAACTTTTTCCTAATGACGAAGAATGGAACAAGTCTCTTGTGGAATTTGAAAAAATGACGGGAAAAATTCCGTCATTTCATGGAACGCTAGGAAAATCCGCGGCACATCTTGCTGACTATCTTGATTTTTCAAGCGGTCTTAACCTTTTAGGCGAGAGACTTGGCAATTACGCGTTTTTAAGGCAAAGCGAAGATGAGGGAGGCTCTGCCGCGCGCACAATGGTTGGAAAAATAACGATGGCGGGCGCAAAAGCCGCAGCCGCCTCCTCATGGGATAACCCTGAAATACTCGCCATTCCCGAAAAAGACATGGAAGCTTTTTTACCGCATGAAAGATTGGCGGATCATCGTATTTTTTTACAAAGAATCCTGCGTTACAGGCCGCATATTTTAAGCGACAAGGAAGAGCGCATAATCGCGCTTCACTCGGAGGGGGAGGGGGCAATTCACGACGCTTTTTCCGTGCTTACAAATGTTGATTTTAACTTCGGCATGATTGACACACAGGAAGGTAAGCGCCCCCTGTCGCAATCGACTTTTTCCGTCTTTATGGAAAGTGATGACCGCGATCTGCGCCGGCGCGCGTATCAAACTTTTTACAACTGTTTTGAAGCGCACAAAACAGTTATCGCAAGCCTTTATTCCGGCTCCGTCAAACAGGACGTGATTCACGCCCGCATCAGAGGCTACCCCTCCGCGCGTGCCGCATCCCTTTTCGCCGATGATGTCAGCGAGACCGTCTATGACAACCTGATATCCGCAATCGGCGGCAATCTTGACGCATTGCACCGCTATTACAGCCTTCGAAAACGCGCGCTAAAATTGCAGGAACTCCGCCACTATGACGTATACGCGCCCCTTGTCCCCGCCGCGAAAAAAATCACAAGCTGGAACGAAGCCGTCGATCTTGTAAGCGGCGCGCTGTCTCCGTTAGGTGACGAATATGTCTCAGTCCTGCGCGGCGGGCTTCTTGGCAGGTGGGCCGACCGTTACGAGAACAAAGGCAAACGCTCAGGCGCGTTTTCCGCCGGAAGTTTTACAGGTGACCCCTATATCCTGATGAACTACAAAGAAGATTCAATCCGCGATGTTTTCACCCTCGCCCATGAAGGCGGCCATTCAATGCACTCATGGTACTCCACGCGAAATAATCCGTTCCCGCACTACAATTACACGATATTTGAAGCTGAAGTAGCCAGCACATTTAATGAAGAACTGTTATTCCGCTATCTAGAAAAACACGCGGACAGCAAAGAACTGCGTCTATATCTGGTCAACAAACACGCCGACGACCTGTTAGCCACATTGTACCGTCAGACAATGTTCGCCGAATTTGAAAAAATAACTCACGAACTTGAAGAAGGCGGCACTCCGCTGACCGTAGAACTTCTTCGCAGCGAGTACCGCAAACTACTGGAAAAGTATTTCGGACAGGAAATGGCGCTTGAAGAGTCAAGCGATCTTGAAGGTTTGCGAATCCCCCACTTCTACAACGCGTTTTATGTTTACAAATACGCGACAGGGGTCTCCGCCGCCCTGGCGTTAGCTGATCGTGTCCTGTCAGGCGGCGAAAAAGAAAGACAAGACTATTTCACCTTCCTAAAATCCGGCGGCTCACGCTTCCCCATCGAATCATTAAAAGCCGCCGGAGTAGACATGAGCAGTCCTGAACCTGTAAACGCCGCCTGCGAAGTTTTTGGCAAATTAGTGGATGAATTGGAAAAGATGCTATAGGGAAGATTTCACACAAAGAGCACAAAGGAAGAGAAGAACACGAAGAAGAGGGATTAGGGGTTTTTGTCCGTTATCTTATTGTAAAGTCCACGCATTGCCTTCGGACAATACTCCCTTTTTCCCCTTTGTGATCTTTGTCCCTTTGTGATCTTGATGTGAACTCTTTAGATTAATTAGTCTTTTATCATTTATTAAGCCTTGACTTGAAAAATGCTATAGTTTATATTTAATATGTCAGGGGCACCTGATGAGCCGTGCAATAGAGGGGCGTTTAACCCGTAATGGTTGGCGCAGTGCCTGAGCACGGCTTTATTTTTATATTTTCAAGGTAATGGTGATAGTATTTATCTCCGTAAGGCATCGTTCTTTTTGTGGTGATAATCGCATTGAATGTCATACCGTTAATAATACACTGGCAATTAAAGTAAGAGAAAGAGTCTACATTCGGTCTGACTTTTTCATCGGGAGCATGATGGTCAAATGTGGCATTTTCCAACATTTGGTCTAAAATCCTGATAGAAAGCACCTGTTCACGGGTTTTGGATTTCATTTTCCATTTTCATATTTTATATTTAGTCTTCGGGCAACCCGGATTTGAACCGGGGACCTCTTGGTCCCGAATCAAAAAAAAGAATCAACCATAGACATTTATAGACACTTATAAAATCTATTATATAGAAGAAATCAACTAAAAGCAATTATCAATATTTAGCGCGGTTGACCTCGCCGGGTGACCTCTGGAAAGGCAAAAAACGCCTAAAAACGCCATTTTACTACATGGCGATTAAGTAGTTTTTGAAAAAAAATGAAAAAAAAGTAAATATTTTTTTCAAAAACGCTTGACAATTTAGGGCATATTGCCCTATAATTTAAATATAAGGTGATTGAAAAACACTTTATACCGCTCTGTATAAGGCGGAAATAAAAAGCCACCCAAGGGGCGGCAGGGAGTAAGAAAATGGAGAAGGCAAAATTAAATGAATTAAAAAAAATGATTGAAGAGGCTGACAAGTATCATTCAATAAGTATGGATGAAAACTTGACGGATGAAGAAAATGACGCGGCCTATGCTAAATATTGGAATATAGCGGACAAGGCCGCCGCTTTATTAAAAGACTTAATAAAAATTGACGATTTGACGGCTAAGAAAATGGTACATCACAAAAAAGCGGAAATCACCGCCTTAATTAACAGGATGGAAAGTTAATAGCCCGGCCCCGTATGGGGCCGGTATTATAAAGACCGTTAAAACGGCAAGGAGAAAAGAAAATGAATTTTAGAAGAGAAATTTATTATCAAGAAAATCATGGGAAGCCTCACAAAAAAGTTACAAAAGAAGAATTAGTAAAATTAATAGGAATGACTTTATCTTCACGGCTTCTTTCAAAAGCTGAATACAGAATAGAAAAACACCCTGAATTAGGGGTTTTACCAGTTGAAAAAGCTATGGAATTCGAGGCTTTTTTAAATGGGGATTTGGCTTCAATGGTAATTATTGCGGATTGGACGAATCGCGGTAATATATTTGTCCAACTAATTTCGGAATAAGGGGTAAAAATATGAAGGTTACAAAACTTTATTTTTCAACGGTTATGAGACTTTACAAAGAGTGCGGCAATCCACAAGTGAGCTGGGAAGCCGTAGATGGCCATGTAAAGCGGGTTAAATTTGGAGAATATTATTATTCGCTTGAACAAGCATTTTATTTTACGCATATAGGCGGATATAACCCAAACGATGAACGGGCAAAAATATTGGAAAAAGAATTTAAGGATGCGCTGGCGGAAATTTTGAAAAAAGCAGTTAAAAAGGAAGGGGGTAAAATATGAAAAGCAAAAGAGATCAACAATTACGGCGGAAAATTAAAAAAGCGGCGGCTAATGACTCGGCCTATACGGGCGTTAATTTAACCGCGCCGAGGTTTGTCATAGAAAAATTGAACTGGTTAAATAAACAATTAAGACGGGCGGAAGAATCCGGTGATATGGTTAAACAAAATTTAATCATGGAAGAGATAGCAAAATATGAAGAAATTGCAAAACTTTCAAAGGGAGCTTAACATTGACATTATAGGGCTTATTTACCTATAATTAAATAGCCCGGCCTCGTATGGGGCCGGTATTTAAAAACCGCTAAAAAGCGGCAGGGGGAAAAGATGAAAGATGATTTATTTAAACGGGTTACTGTATCGGATTTAGAAAAAGACGGATGGAAATTTACCGCTATAGAAGGCGGCTTTAATTGTTCAATTATTCAAAAGGATGATAAAATTTCCGTTTATAGGAGTAAATCGGCGGGAGTGGGCGAGGTTGATTTTTCAAATTCAACCGAATTTGATCAATACGCTATAAAATATTTTTTAAACCCTATACCGAAAAATAAAAGACGTTTTGATTATGTATGATACACCTACGCCGGAAGAATTAAAAAAATTCATGGCTGATAATAACCTAACGGGGGCTGATTTATCGGCGTTAACGGGCGTAAACGATAGATCGGCGCGGCGTTGGGTTCAACCGCCAAAACATAAAGGGGCCGCGCCGATCCCGTGGGCGGCGTGGGCCGTTATTTTGATTTTGACCGGGAAAAAAACAAAACAGGAAATTATAAAATTAGTTAGCCAATGGAAAAAAGAAAAAAAAGGCCGGGGTCTTTATGAGAGGGGAAACGCGGGGCGGCCTAAAAAGGAAGAAAAATGAAAATTTATTTAGAGCTTGAAAGATGGTTAATATTACTGTTTTTTTGGGTTTTTCACAAGCCTATATTTTCTTTCCGGCGTAGGTTTCCGGCTTAATAAAAACAGTTTGTAAACTCTTTAAAGTTTCATTTACGGTTTTTTCGGCTTCAATTCCTTCATCTATGGCAAATTCTAAGGCTTCCCGGCATTTTTCTGTTTTCTTATCTGTTTTTAATTTTTTTAATGAAAAATCTTCCCTTGCTTCACGGTAGTTTTTATAAGCGTAATCGGCCCTTTTAAGTGCGTTTATTCTTTCTTTTTTAGCATTGTCATAAGAATCTAATAATTTAAAAAGATTGGTACATTTTGTCATTTTCGCAATTTTTACCAAAAATGATTTATCCCCTTCGATAATACCGGGATCGGAGCCTTTTAAAATAGAAATTCGATGTTTACAGGGTATTCCATTTTCACCGGCGGCGCAATTACAAGATATAGAAAAAGGGTCAAGATAAAATGTTACTGTATAAGGTTCCGATGATGAACCTTGTACTAAATAAACAAGTTTTGTTTCTTTAGCCATAAGAAAAGTATAAAACCTTTAAATATTTCCCACAAGTCCCCTATTCAATCTATCGTTTTTTAGGTATCTTTTAACCCTTCGTTCCATGCTTTTTCCTCATCTTTTCTTAAATTTTGAAGCTCTAGGCGTTCATCGGCGTATTTTTGAACCTCTTTTTGTCCTTCCGGCTGTAATTTGTCAAAAACTTTTAATAATTGCTTGCCTTCGGGGGATATTTCCCTAGGGCTAAACATTTCACCATTTCCGGTTAATAGCCATTCTTCATTAATACCAAATTCGAGACAAATTAGCTTTTTATTTCGTTCTGTTAGTGTTTCTCTACCTATTTCTATGCCGGAATAAGTACCTTGTGTTAATTCTATTCTTTTGGCAAATTCGGCCTGACTTAATTCATGTATTCTTCTAATTTCCTTTAATCTATTTTCTATTTTATCCATATTTTTCATGATACATATATTATCGGAAAATGTCAATATTTTTATTGAAAATCATTAAAAAACACTTGACAAAAAAATTGATAATCATTATAATAATTAATGATTATCATTATAGGAGAAAATCTATGGAAGATGAAAGAAAAAGACTTATCGACACTTTTGAAAAATTAGATCCGTTAAACCGCGCTAAAGTGCTTTCCCGCGCTGATCTTATCTTAAACATACAAGAAAGTACAAAAAAACGGATTTTGGAGCTTATAAACGATAATACGCAATATGCTGACCGTAGAACGGCCCCTGTGGGCGCGCCTATGGCAAAGGAGGCAATCGCATGAAAGAAAAAATCAACCGAACAAAAAAATATGAAGAATTTGTACTATCCGAAATCTGTAAAATGATAGTCCAAAATACTGGTTGTTCTGAAAAGGATGCGCGTCCGCTTTTAATAAATGCCATAGCCTATAACGTCGTTTCCGAAGAAATAATCAATAAAACAAAGGAACTCGTCTTAAAGGAAGCTGTCAATGGCTGATAAAGATAGCGTTCTTGCAAGGCTATATACGCCTAAAGGGGCAATCCGGGCAATGAAGAAATAAAACCAAAAAGGGGCAAGCTATGATTGAAAATCATCTTAAAAAAACAGAAAAAAAGCAAACAAAACTTGACAAGGTAAAAAACATTTTTATTAAACGTAAAGAACGCCTTGAAAAGTCATTAAAATTTTTTAAGGAAATGGAAGAAAAAAAAGATTCATCGCGCCTTGCAAAAGAACATTTAATTGAACTAACACAAGCAAGGCTAGAGGAAATAAATGGCGTTTTAATGCTGATTGATTTAAAGTATCCCGTTGATGGTGAGTATTCATTTATAAATATGGACGTATTACCAGAACGGGAAAAGGAAAACAAGGGGGGCGTTAATGTCTAATCCGCATGAAATAAAATATAGCCCCAAAAACGCCGCCTATGCGATGTTGGACGGAAAAATTTTTAGGCAAGCGGGCGGCTATGTGTGTTTTTGGGACAACGAAAAAAACGCATTTATAGCAAAAGAACGCGCCGGATTAAGAAGCCATACAATAGGAAGTTTTACAGATATGTATGAAGAAATACAAGAGGAGCCGGAAAATGTCTGACAGGGATATTAAAACTTGCGATAACATCATAAAAAAAATTGAAGAACACCGCGCCGTAATAAATAAAATTCAATCGGATAATAGAAAACTAAACGATTCATTTATTACGGGTTATTATCGCGGAATTCAAGAGGGGTTGGAATCGGCAATTAATATCATTAAAGAGTATGAAAATTTACAACATCGTAAATATGTAAAATATCACTCTGAAAAAGCAAAAAGGGAATTAAGTAAAAAATGACTAATTCTATTCAATCCGGTATTCCGGCCCCCGTATTTGTTGCCGGGATTAAATACATATCACTTTTCGAGGCAAGTGTTGAAACTTCGATTAGTAATGTGTCTTTTTATAAAGCCCTGAAAAAAAGCGGCGGCGAGCCATGCAAAATAAAAAGAAATGTCGTTGTTTTGGAATCGTGGGTAACAAATAGAACTAAGGGGATCGCCGTATGACTAAAGACGTTGAATTGTTATTGCAAGGGCATCAAATTGAATTGTCAAAATTAGTTTTTGCGTTAGGTGAATTAAAACATTCCATTGTGAATAAATCAAAATATGACGATTTGCCCGCGTGGGTAAATATTGAACTTGCCGTAAAATTAAAGGGCGGTTGCTCCTTAGCCCATGTAAAAAATTCCCTGTTTTTACAACCTTGTTGCGGAACCAATTATAAAACAATAGGCGGTAGAAAGTGCTGGCGGCTAAACGATGTAATAGATTGGTTGGAAATATCAGATAGCGATTTAAAAAAATACGCTGATAAATGGAAAATCACCCTGCCGGAAAGATACAAGAGAAGGAGCGCGTAACAATGGAAAAAAATAACGATAAAAAAATTAAACTATTAAAAGAACAAATAAGACTGACAAAAAAAGAAAATATTGAGATTCAAGAGATAATAAACGAAAATTATCAATTTATGATTGAAAATATCAAAAGAATTAAATACATGGAAAGAAAAATTGATAAATTGGGTGGCGCAAAATGAACCTGATAAAAATTACAGAGGCGGGGGTGAATTATGAATGTTTTTAACGGTATAGGGCGTTTAGTGCGTGATTCGGAATTAAAATATACAACCACGGGAACGCCGGTCGCAAAATTTTCTATCTGTATTGACAAGGTATGGAAAAATAAAGACGGGGCGCGTCAGGAAAAACCTAATTTTTTTAATTGCGTTTTATGGGGCAAATACGCGGAAACGATGAATAAGTATTTGACTAAGGGAAAACAAATTGGAGTAACGGCGGAATTGGAACAAACTACGTGGACGGATACCGCCGGAAACAACCATAGCGCGGTTCAATTAAACGTAAATGAATTAAATTTGCTTGCATCGCCTAAAGGGGAAAAGGAGCAAAATACGCCGCCTAATAACGGCGGCGGTTTACCAGAAGATCCGCCATTTTAACGCCGCTTAGCGGCTAACATAATATTCATTTTTAAGGAGCCAAAAAATGAACTGTTGTATTTGTAAAAAACATTTAACCGATTTAACAAGTATTAAATTGGGAATCGGGCCGGTATGCCGGGCAAAATACGGTATAAGCGGCTTAAACGGGCAAAATGAATTGTTTAATAACCATGCTGTTTTTAAATTGGAAAAAGAAACGGATTCTTTTGTTTATATTGTCGATTGGGGCCATAACCGAAATTGTAGGACGGTTACAAACGATGTTGAATGGGTTTTATCGGAATTGAGCGATTTAGTAGACTATTTTGATAAAAAGAGGGTGTTTTACATGGATTCAGATCAAAAAATTGATGAAATAATCCATAGCGGAAAACATTTTATTTCTTTTAAAGCCGGCCATGAAGGGGTGGCGTTATGAGTAGAGCCGTAAAAAAAGAAAAATTATGTTTTTCAATAACGGGTGAATTTGTAACTAAAACCGCAAGAAGTTGGCTATATGAAGAAAATAGACTTTATACAGATGTTTTAAAATTTCTTCTTGCTTGTATGGTAGGTACAAAAATAAAAAAAGAAAAATTAAAAAAATACGCTAATGATGTATTAAGCGGAAAAAAGAAGTTTATCGGAAATACAAAAGATGATTCGTATTGTATGGTAGATGATGATACAGATGTTTTAACTGTTTATAGTTTATATTTTGAAAATTTAAAAATAAAAGAGCCGGTTATTGAAGATGTGGACGATTCGCGCCGTGAAGATTTTGAAGATAAAATTGAATCTTGTTTTGATGAAATTAATGACAATTTAAAATCTTTAAATAGGCGGCGCGTAAATAAACATGATGATTATGGTTGGTTGTCCCCGCAAGGAAAATTTACACCCGTTGAATGGGGAAGCCATGAATCATGGGCAAGGGAATATTGTGGTAAACATTTTAAAGATGTTGATTCAGATAGACCGTTTTTTTATCCCGGGGATTTTTTAGAAAAGAACGGTTGGATTTTATTACATAATCCGCATTTAGGAGCCGTTGAAATTCCTGATTGGCAATTAAAAAAAGCAACAAAAAGGCAAAAAGAATTTTTGTACGATTATTTTCAAGAGCGGAAAATGTTCAGCGAGGTGAGGGCTGTATGGAAAGATTAAATATTTTTGTAAAGTACGATACATCAAATAGGGGGGGGGTATGATAACATCGGAACAATTTATAAAACTTGAAACCCTGTTTGACTACTATAATAAAGAATTGTTTGACGGCAAATTAAACGATTGTTTAATTAATATGAGTAGATTAAAAGGCGCAAATGGTTTTTTTAGCCCTGAACGTTGGAAAAATAAAGAAAAAAATATACATGAAATCAGCCTAACGCCGCAGGGCTTAGACCGGGAAGAAAAAGACTGGCAAGCAACCCTCGTACATGAAATGGTTCATCTATGGCAAAACGATTTTGGTAAACCTTCCCGCGCTAATTATCACAATAAGGAATGGGCTAACAAAATGGAAGAAATAGGGCTTATTCCTTCATCGACCGGGTTCGCGGGCGGCAAAAAGACCGGGCAAAAAATGATACATTACGTTGATGTAAACGGGCGGTTTATAAAAGCATTTAACGCGCTAAAAGAAAAAAAAATAAATTGCAAGCCTAACCCTGAAATGACTTTAATAAAAAAAACGGACAATTCAAAAACAAAATATATTTGTTCTTGTAAAAACAAAGTTTGGGGAAAACCCGATTTGTCAATAAAATGTTTAATTTGCGGAAGCGATTTTAAACAGGTAGAAAAGGATAACTAAGGAGCCAGTTATGTATTCAGTAATTACAAATTCTTCATGGAAGGGCGGAACGGGAAAAACAACCCTTGCCGCCTATGAAGCGGCGGCGTTAGCCGCAGACGGTTTTAGGGTTTTAATAGTTGATCTTGACCCTAATTGCGCGATTAGCCAGATTTTCGGCGTTACTTTTCAAGATTTATCATCGCTAGAATTCCTAACAGGTACATGGGAAAAATGGAACGGGATTTATTCAACCGAGGCTTCAGTAAATATTGATATTATTCCCGGCAATTTAAACAACGGGCTATTAAATAATATTATGGATTTTAGCCTAAAAAACGCCCTAAAACGCGCCGGAATAACGGAAGAATACGATTTTATAATAATCGACCCACCCGGATATTGGGGCGTTCATACACGTAACGCCGTATTTTCCGCAGATATATTAATTATTCCCGGTACGTGTTCAAAAATAGATTTTGAAGCGTCAAAATTATTTTTTAAGACATTGCAACAATGCGGAATTGAATCCGAAACTTTTGTATGTGTAAATGCCTATAATGAAAAAGCTAATTTGCCGGGTATCTACGAAGATTATCAAAAAGAATTTGGAAACTATCTTTTTGAAAAACCAATACCTTATATAAAATCGTTAAAACGTTTAACCGCTGATATAAAAAATTACACTATGCAAACAATAATAAAAAACCGTCTTAGATTTTTTATTGATACGATTAAACGGGTGGGGGGTTGATTATGAACTCTGTTAAAATAACATACGAAGCAAAACCCAAAAAATGGAGAATTAAATTATTTTTGGGGGATATAGAATTTAGCAATTCATTATATGGGGAAAAAGACGGGCTAGATTTTATTCAAATGTTAACTTATAACATGATAGCAATTCGGGCGGCGGAAAAAGATATGAATAACTTAAATAAGGAGGTTAAAAATGCCTAAATTAGAAACGGCGAGCATTACGCAAAAAATTAGTCTATCACAAATTATTGACAACGGAAATATTAGGGAGTTTAAAAAATACGGCCCTAATAAAGCTGGGGAATATCCGGCGGATATTGTAGAATTGGCGCAATCAATAAAACAGGTAGGGCAATTACAACCTATAGTTTTAAAATTTTTCGGTGAAGAAAACGGAATAAAACAATATGAAATAATTGCCGGTTTCCGCCGCCGGGCGGCTTTTCAATATCTATGCTCTATTGGCGAGGATTATCAACTGATTGAAGCGATAATAAAAACCGGTGATAAGCTGATTATACAGTTAGTTGAAAACATACAACGCGAAAACCTGACCGCGCCGGAGCGGGAAAAAGCCATTTTTCAACTTGCCGAAAACGGATTAAAACAAAATGAAATAGCCGCGCAATTATCAAAATCAAAAGGTTTTGTTTCAATAAATATATCCGCGTATAAAATGCGCGTCATTGCCGAAAAAGAAAAAATAGATTTATCTGAAGTTGAAACGTCTACTTTATCGGAATTGTTAAGTATCCCGGAAGAAAATCTATCTGATATTTTGCGTGATTTGACACGGATGGGGGGAACCAGAACCGCCGCCGCTATGCTTGCGGCCCCTTATAAAAAAGGAAAACAGGCCGCGCCGGAGGCGTTTACGCCGCCTAATATCCCATATCCGGGCAATATGCACGAACCGCCGCCGTCAAAAGGCGGTGATAACCCCCCTGCGGGTAAAAACGCGCCGCCGCCGGAAACGTTAACGCCGCCAATCGAAAAACCCAAAAAGGGAAATGAAACAAAACAGAATCCGCCGATAGAGGCAGAACACCGGATTATTGACGTAAATATAATTTTAACCGTGATTTTTGATTATATAAAAAAATGTGAAACATCCGCTAATAATTTAAATGAAGGTAACGATGAAAAATATATTTATTTAGAAAAAGCTGAAGTTGCAAAATATATTTTAGCCCTTATTCATAAGGAGATTGATAAATGATAACGGTAATATGGGAAGATGATGGTATTCAAATTTTAAATGATGATGTGGAAATATTTTGGCTTTTACCTGACGAAGCTAAACTATTAACTGAAAAACTTGAACAACTTTTGTATGAACACACGGAAGAATATGACTAAAGAACGGAAGCCGGGTTGGGTTTATGTTTATAGCGATACTTTTAAACAGGAATACGCTTTTCATAAGGAATCCGGGTGGGTTTATTTTTCGGACGGTGTAAAGTATTCACCGGAAGAATTAAAAATAATTTGCGAGGGCGGCAAAACGCTGACCCCCGCAATACATAATGTTAAATTACTTTTTGGGGGCGAGGTTATAAAAAATGAAGGAAGAGCGGGAACAAACGATAAAGGAAAACCAACTAAAAGCGGCGGCGTTAAAGATACCGATTGCTATTCACATAACGCCGGAAAAGTACAAGATTCTACAGGGTATAGCCCGGATGTGGAATGTGGAAAGCTTGACATTTATTGAAAATTCATCATGGAGCCAAAAAATTACTTGTGTAAAATGCTTATGCGATGAATTAAAATGCTATTGCAAAAAAGAATTAACGGCAATCCCACATAGAAAAAGGAACCCCGATTGTTACGGTGTATTTATGCGTTTTCTTTTTGGAGGTGATTAAATGAAAAAATATATTTATTTTGAAAATGGACGGTGTTATTATGATGGTTATGTTTTTCAATGGAAAAAATTATCATCTAATAAAATACCTAAAAAACATTTACGTTATAAAATAGAAGATGTTTTAAATGGTAAATACCCTAAAAAGATAATGGATTATCTTGAATCTATTTTAGATGATGAAAATATAAGTATATTTATGTTTTACCTCGCGCAGGTATTTAACAATAATTTTAAATATCCTATATATTTTGTAGGGGAACCGAGAACGGGAAAAACGGTATTAAAAAACTTTATATATGAATTATTATATCCTTTTGTTCATAAAGATAAAACATTTTTATTTTTTAAAAACAAATGCCATAATTATTATAACCATGTTTTATATTTAAAAAATAAAGAATTTATAATTGAAACAAACACATATTTAAAACATGGTAAAAATAAAAATAATCGCATAATAACATTTAAAAATATTTTTAATGAACATTATACCTATGATAAACAATGTGATATTTTATCAAAATTACGCGATGAATATTCCGGTTTTATTTTTTATCTGTTATTTAGATATGAAGATTTTATGGATGATGTTGAAGGGGTTTTAAAATGAGATTTAATGCTAAAGTTTTAATATCGGGCGGGTTTGGTACTATTGTTAGTGCTAAAAACCACGAGGCGGCGTTTGCTATGTTACATAAAATAATAGAAAAAGGATATGGTACTAATTGTAAAAATATTTCTATTGAATTAGAAGCACTTGAAGAAAATCCTGAAATAAAAGAATTTGTAGAAAATAATATAGATTTTATTTCAGAAAAAATTGAACTAGTACAAACGGTCTATGAGAGTTATTTAAAACATTATTATTTTACTGTTGAAAATGACAGTAAAAAAGCATTGACGCGACATAGGTTTATGCGTTACCTAAAACGTGATTATGGTATTTGTTTTAAACAAATGATAATAGACGGTGATCCGCGTTTATGTTTTATGAATATAAAATTAAAGGAAAAAAGATGATTGACAAACAAGCAAGATCGGCGCGGAAAATATACCGGGAAACGGTAGAAAAATATTCTAAGGGTAAATATGCGCGTTACATTTTCCGATTAGCGCGTAACCGTGATATTTTAGGAATCATCCTTATTATCGAAAATATTATATTATTTATTTTATTTTTAATATTTATATTGCCATTGATAAAATAAGGTGGGTATATGTCATTAACTTATAAAAATAGAAAAATACTTAAAATAGATAACATTGAATATGAAATGTTATGGGCAAAAGACGTATTAAAAAGGGCTGAAAATTCATGGCCTGATTTAGTAGATATTGATACCGCAATAATGATTTTAGAACAAACGGAAATAATTTTTATAGAAGCCGATAATCACGATACGCAATATTATTGTGATAAATGTTTTTATAAGAATAAAAAGAATATTGATTTATTTCCAAAACCAAAAGAAAAAAAATGTAATATAGGAGCTTGCGGGTATTTTATGGCGGTTTTAAAAAAATAAAATAGAGGGGTAATTTTGGCAAAACTTGACTATGAAAAATATAAAAATTGTCTCAAGGATTATCTACAAAAAAAAGGTGTAGATATATCCGGTGAATTTGCCTTGTGTTTCAATCATAAGGAAGATAAACCTTCAATGAGAATTTATGATGATCGTTTTCATTGTTTTGCGTGTTTAAAAGGCGGTGATATTTATGATGCTGTAGGATTTTTTGAAGGGATAAAAGACAGGGGGGAACAATACAGATTTATTGATAATTTATACGGCCACGGTTATATTCCCGCGCCAACATCCTACGCAAAAGATAAGGAAAAATTTACGCCCGATCCGACCGCGCAAAACCAACTTGAAAATTATTTAAAAAAAATCCCCAACGCCGAAAACGAAATAATAAAATTTCTTAATTTACGCGCCGTCTTTACATCTTCCGGCGCTGTTCAATTTTACCCCAACGATTTAATACCGTCTATGGTAAAGAATTTTTATTACTGGCCGGGCTTAGACAAAGTGCAAAAAGATTTGGGCGTTAATCTTTTATACCGCGCCGGTATACCGCTAAGAAATCCCAAAACTAAAATCGCGCATTGGGAACATCCGGGCGCAATGCTCATATTGCCGAGGGGTTATTACAAATTACATTATTATAAAGACGCGGAATGTAAAAAATTTAATTCTAAGGGCAAATACCCCATGCCCGATAAGGTAGATAAAACAAAACCTTTAATTTTTACTGAAGGGGAAATGGACGCTTTTTCATCCGCGTCTGTTGGAATTGAAAATATTTTTTCTTCCGGCGGAACGGGCGGAATAACGGGCCCCAAAGTTAAAGAATTTTTATTGGATATACCCGAAATTATCTTGTGTTTTGACGCGGATGAACCCGGAAGAAAAGCAAGCGGATTAATCCCTGTAGATAATATTTCAGACAATAAAAAGACAAATATACCCGATATTATGCGTAACGCCGGGTATGCCGGAAAAATTAAAATCGCGGAATTGCCCCTGACCGATAAAGACAATGAGAGAGATCCGGAAGGTTTAATCATTGCCGGAAAACGGGATATATTAATTAACGCGATAAAAGCGGCGCGGGAATATATACCGCCGGAAAAAAAGACGGATGAAAAAACGCCGCTTAAATGGGACAGATTAGACGTAAAAAGAATACAGGCGATATTAAAAAGAATTTCTAAGGAAACGATAGAAAAAGAAAACCCGGATGATGTGCAAGTTTTTATAACCGCCTTATTGAAGGCTTGCAAATACCCTATAGGAATACCAATAAAAAAAACGGGGATAGAAGTTGATTTGTTAAAATGGGGGGCTACGGAAGAGCAAATTAAAAATAAAAATGACGTAACGCCGTATATCCTGATAGAATTTTCATGGAAATACGGATTATCAAAATATTTGCAACACATAATAAAAATTGAATTAACCCCGGCGAGTGAATTGTTAAAACGCATTAACAGGCATAAACCCATTGTAGATATAGATTTTGACGAAATAAAAACAAATAAAAATGTAATTCAATTTTTACAGACATACGGAGTTAGAGCCGCCGCGCTTATGGCAAGCGACATAATAGACGGGCGTATTATCTACGTTAAATCCGAAAAAGAATATTATTTTTTTAACGGCCATGTATGGCGGGCGGAACCTGATATGACGGGTGTAATTTACAACATCATCATCGCGGTTATGCTTTATTTTTATGAAAAAATGGATTTAAAAGAATTGGGTTTAAAGAAAAGCGATATTGATGAAATTATTGTAAAAATGGAGAGCCGCCATTTTCGCGTAGAGATAATGCAGGAATTTTCGCAATTAGAACAATTCGGGATATTTAAAAAATCCGTATTATTTGATGGTCCCGCAGTGCGTGAGACGTTAACGCTGATTGACGGCGTTATAGATTTTTCCGGTAAAAACATTATTTACCGGAAATCATATAGGGATGAATACCGGCGCGAAATACTGCCGTATACCATAGAGCATATTAAAAAAGCGTTTAGGCCGGAAAGATTTTTAAAATTCTTAAAGGGCGGTTTTAAAAATGAGGACACGTTAGAAACGCTTTTATTTTATCTTTCATTGCTTGCGACACGTAACACCAAATACAAATATGGCGGCGTGTTTATCGGCGCGACTAATACCGGAAAAACATCGTTATTTGACATTTTACAGGCGGTTTATCCCGGCATGATTAAGTCTATTCCCGCCGAAATATTAGTTAGCAAGGGGCTAAGGCAAGTTTCCGGCAATGAAGCGACACCCTATATTGCCGGTATGGAAGGCAAGGGATGCGGCCTAGCGAGTGAAACTGGCCGCAATATGTATTTGAATAATGCGTTATGGAAACTTTTGACGGGCGGCGATGTTTTAACGGCGCGGGATTTATACCAATCACCGCATGAATTTGTACCTACCGCGCAAATAATTATATTGACAAATTTTCTACCGCTGTTTGATAGCCATGATAATGCCACAATCCAACGTATGATTATAATACCATTTTTGATTGAACACAAAAGAGGGGATAAGGATTCAATAAACATTGATTCATTTAAGGAAGAAATAAAACTTGAATACCCCGGAATTATTAAATTGTTTGCGGAATATTATATAAAATTAAAACATGATTATAACGGCGCGATACCGTTATCCGATGAATGTAAAAAATATAAACAATTATACATCGAAGAATTAGACACTGATTTAGACCGTTTTGTAAAAGATAATATAGAATTTATCATGGAAGATAACGCCTATGAAACTACGCAATCCGTATATGAGAGATATTTAAAATATTATAAGTTTAACCCGGAAGATGCCGGAAAAGAGGCTTTAACCCGTCAAAAGTTTACACGTTACTTGAAACGCGATTATAAACAGATAGTGCAAAAACAAAAGAAAATTAACGGTGAACCCATATTATGTTTTTTTAACATTAAATTAAAAGCGGATACCGGAAAAACGGAAGAGCCGCGCCCGGAAGATTTATTTTCGGTAGTTAAAGCCGCGCCGCCGGATGAAAACCCGTTTGAATAAAAGGAGATTTTATGCACGAAGAATTTATTGAATACGGAACGCCCGCTATAAAATTGATTGAAGAATTAACGGAATTAAACAAAGAATGTATTGGTTTAATTAATTTAAATAATACGTTGATTAAAACTATTTGTAAAGGCGAGCGGTTCGGATATGACGATTTTAACCCAAAAGAAGCCGTTAAATTAAGACAAACAAACAGGGCAAAAATTAGACAAGAAATATCAGATGTGAATTATGCATTAAAAATATTTGCTAGATTTTTAGACCGTTTAAATATTGACATAAAAAGGAAATATTAAAAGGTGTAGAGTGATTATTTTTATAGGGGTAGAAAATATGATTTTTATTATTTTTATTGTTTATTTTGTGATTGTAATAAGTTTAGCAATAACTTCTATTGTTTTTGCTTGTAAAGCGTCAAAACAAAATAAAGCCTTAATACAACGGCATAAAGAAATATTTGAAGAATATGAAAAAGGTTTAAAAAAAATAAACGATAAATATAGTTTTTTATTTGAGGGAGATAAAGATAATGTTAAATAAAGTAAAGGGCAATATGTTCGGTTTTATCACTCATACATGGAACCCAATCGCGGGTATTTGCCCCCATAAATGTACTTATTGTTATATGAAAAAAATGCGACGTTTTCCGGTACATAATGTTCCTTTACATTATAAAAGTAATTACATGAAAGATAATCTAGGAAAAAACAATTTTATTTTTATAGGTTCATCAACAGATATTTTTGCAAATGAAGTAAAAAATGACTGGCTGTTAAACGTATTTTGTAAAGCTATATCGTATAACAACACTTATTTATTACAGACAAAAAACCCTTTACGCTATTTATTACATCTTGACGATTTAATACCGCAAAAATTCATTTTAAGCACAACAATAGAAACTGATAGATATTATACGGATATGGGAAAAACGCCCCCGGCAAAAAGCCGCGCCCTTGCAATGAAAAACTTGCCTAAAGAATACCGGCGTATGGTTACGATAGAACCAATAATGAAATTTAATTTAAAAACGCTTGTTAAATTGGTTTTATCTTTTAAACCGGAACAAATAAATATAGGAGCTGATAGCGGCTGTAATGATTTATACGCCCCAACAATAGGGGAAACAATAAAATTAATAGAAACATTAAAAAAAGAAACAACGGTTTATATTAAACCTAATCTTGAAAAAATTATAGGGGGTTGTTATGTGTGAATTTGTAGATGTTATTGGGGAATCGGGGATCGCGTATTGTACTATACCGGCGGCGGATAGAGGCGGCCCGGAATGTAAGGCGTGTAAAGTTAATTTCAACATTAACGAGGCCTTAGCGGATAAAATAGGTAATTTACAAAATCGTATTCATTTTCTTGAAAACAAAAACAAGAAAAAAAAAGAAATTGAAATAGCGATAAAAGATATTAACGGCCTTTTATTGGATTTTGGGGAAGCCGTTGATTCGTTACGCAATACAAAAAAATTATTATATTCGTTAATCGAAAAAGATAATAATGATGAATAAATATCGTATGGATAAAAACGGTGTTACTCAAAATAAAACAACTGTAATTAAAATTTGTCCAGTTTGCAAACGTTTTTTTAAATCAAAAAGAGATAGTTTTAAAATGTGTTTTGAATGTAACAATAAAAAGGAAAAAACAAATGAAAAAAGATGAAAAGCCGATCCTATTTACCGGTAAAATGGTTAACGCCATTTTAGAAAATAAAAAATTTATAACGCGCCGCCTATTAAAAAAACAACCGCCAAAAAGTATTGATTATTTTAAATATATAAATCAATATAGAATGTGCGGAATGAGTGTGGATGTAGGGTATCCGCTCTATGACATAAAGCCTATTTACTGGCCGGATTTAAAATTATGGGTCCGGGAAACATGGGGAATTACAATGTATTCTAAAGAACCCGGTTATGAAATATCCGTTATATATAAAGCTGATAATTGGGAAAAATATTATATTGACCTTAACAATGAAGAATTGTATTATAGGCTTGTAACACGTGAAATAAGATATTTAACAAATACCGTTCAAAAATTTAGCCAAATTCCACCTGATAAAAAAATTTTATGGCGTTCAAATATGTTTCTACCCCGCGCCGCTTCGCGTATTTTGTTAAACGTTATTGACGTTAAAATTGAAAGATTGCACGAGTTAGACGATACAGAGGCCGTCTTAGAGGGTTGTAAAAACAGGGAAGAATATATACAGGTGTGGGATAACATCAATAAAAAAAGCGGTTTTCCGTGGAAAGATAATCCGTGGGTTTATAGAATTTCTTTTGTTAGGATAAACGATGTTAATTGAAACACCGGTTGAAAATCCGCCGCCGGTAACTGAAGTAATAGATTTGCCAGAATATGCGATACCTTTTTGTGATAAGTGGGGAAACATAAAAAGCTCGCCGGAAAAAACAATAGAACAAAAAAACGGTTCGGATTTTATCATTATAAATATCTTTAAATCTGAAAAAGGTTTTTTTTACGGATTCAAATTAAAATTAAAAAAATTAATAATCCAAAAAGAGGCAAATGTAATAAAGGATACGCCGTTTAAAACGGGGGAAATTGCTTTAACGGCGGCGCGGGAGGCTATAATTAATTTTCTTAATTCGTATTCAAAAAATATGATAAAAACATTTTTATCTTTTGACAAAATATGTTATAATCAACCTGAGTTATTTTAATAGGGGGTGTTTATGCCGTCTACCGCCGTTAGGCTTGTAATTGATGATCCTGAAAATTTCCATTTATTAACTGCGGATATGAAGGAACAAATAATAAAGGGCGCGATTGCTACCGTGAATATACAGGCCGCGCTTGCTAGAAAAAACGCCGTTATAAACGTTAAAAACGATTTTACGCTAAGAAATAATTTTACGGTATCACAAATACAGTATACGCAAATGCCGCCGGGCCGCTATTCCCTTGCGGCTATTGAATCCCGCGTAGGCATAACCGAAAAAGCCGGTTACATGGCAAGGCAAGAGAGCGGCGGCGAGCGCGTAACAAAAAGCGGCGGTAATCTTGCTATTCCCACAAATAAAGCGCGGGGCGGCAATAAGGGATCGCCGGTTATTAAAAAACTATATTTAAGCAAAATTAAAACCGTTCACGGGGGAAATTACTCCCGGAAGGGCGGAACCCATGTTTCAAAATTAATTGCAAGGGCGGCGGTGGCGGCGCGGGAAAATATATTTATGCGTTTATCTGATAATATATTTTCCGTTAGGGATTTTTTGAAAACCGCAAATGGCGGAATTAGTTTTAAATTAGATTTAATATATAACATAAAATATGATAAAACAAAAACGCCGCAAAAAGCATGGCTACTCCCGGCAAGCGAAAAGCCCGCGCAAGATGTTGAAAATATTTTTATTTCACAAATGAAAAAATTAGGAATGTAAAGTTTTCCCCCTATTGTTTAACGTAAGTTTTATATAGTACCGTTAAATAACCGCCGCCGAGATCGTCAAGCAATTTTTTGTCATAGTAAAGATCAATCCATACCCTGCCGTTGCGCGTAACGGGCTGAAAACGCAGGGCTATTCCCTTTGAATCCGCGTTTGGAAAATGCGCGTGTATGGAAGAATTCGCGGGAGTGGTAAATTCAAAATAGTTTAAAGTTTTGGCGGGAAAATACCGCATAACGGGAGCATCTTCCGGACCGACATTCGCGTAATGCGCGGGTATTACGTAATTCACGTAATGTACGAAAAACGGTCCGGTTGAGGCCGTCCAAATTACCACACCCGAAGGCCATTCTACGAGCGATATTGCCGTTGTGCTGACAACTAACGCCGTATCAGTAAATCTGTCCACATAAGAGCCCGTTTCCAGTGGGTTTACATTGTCAAATGCGCAAACGCATGGAATAACGCTAACCGCGATTAATACGAGTAACAAAACCGCTAATAATCTTTTCATTTCAAACCTCATAATATTTCATTAATCAATTCTTGATACACTAACATCAAATAAAAACCCACAAACTGCATCTAGAATATAAGTGTCGGTTTCCGTCACGGTATTAATATATAACGTATATAAACCATTAGGATTTAACATCAGAGTTATATAGTTTATTTGACTTCCCTTCCATAAGCCGCTTATACTGGTTATGACTACCGGCCTGTTACTTATCTTTAACCTGGGGAAATAAGTTTTCATCGCATTAAGAAAACTGACAACACTGCCAATTCTCGAAAATGTTTGAGATGTGTTTTCCGTAAAAACAGGATCGCGTACCGGTGAAACACTGAATGAAAAATAATATGAATTTTGAGTTAACTTGTAATCCACTTTATATGTAGGTTGGCCAATATAATTAAATATGTAACTTATGTTCTTGAAAAATCTTTGCAAAATAGTTTTAATCGGGAAGCTTCCCCCTGACAATTGTATTTCTCCGTTGAAGGAATTATTACTATCTGTTATATCCAAACTTTTTAACGCCAAGCCGTAATTCTGACCTGTTTTTACAACGGAAATATAATCACTATCGCCCGATACGGTAACAATTCCCGCCGCGCTAAATTGCGTAAAATTAAGCGCGGTAGTACCTACGGCTATTACCCCATCGGTAGATAATACCCATCCCGTATCCTCGTTTACAGTACCTTGCTCTATAAAAATATACGCTCCCGGCGTTATTTTTGCCGCAGTGTTAAAATCCGCCGCCCTTGCCCATGTTCCGGATGCAACTACATATATACCGTTAGCTGACGCGGTTGTTTGATTTTTAACTAATACCCTATCGCCAACCGCGACCGTAATGCCGTCTATAGTCTTTGTCCCTGATAACGTTATATTTGCCGTTGTTGCCACTCTGCAACTTGCTTTCGGATCTAGTCCCTGGACAAGCGCGTCAACATAGGCCTTTCTGACTACATGATTGTCAGATGTGGGATCAATTGCCGGAAGTATCGGAATATCTGAAAATGTTTTAACGCCCGCGATAGTTTGATCATCTGATAATTTTACGACATTAGCGTCATTTGCTTTTAAAAAAACTTGCGCTTCTGTCGCCAGCGCGGTTCCCGTGTTCGTTGCGGCGGTAGTCTTAGACGGAACCACTGGGCTTGAAGAAAATGTTTTAACGCCCGCGACTGTTTGATTGCCTGTTAATTTTACTACATTAGCGTCATTTGCCTTTAGATCCAGTTGGGTTTTTACGGCTTTTCCCGTAGGATAATCCGTATCACTATCAGTAATTGCCGTTTTTTTGTTTTCCGAGTTTTCCTTGACTGATACTTTATCATTAATAATTTTCAGTATGGCCCGCAAAATATCAGAATCATTCGCGTTATCCGGATTATTAGTAATACTATCTAATGATCCAAAAGCCGCTATATATATCGCTTGTTTTGCGCCGTGTATATCATTAAATAACAGACAACGCCAACTTGTGCCGTCTATTTTTTCCGGCCCACTTGCCGGTATCGCTTTTCCGCCGGGATAATTAGGATCTTCATCATCGTAATATTCGGAGTAATCGCCCCCTATCCTAAACATAATAACCTCCTATAACCAATTTATAAATATAACCGCCGTTGTGTGTATCGGTTTTATTTTCAATATTAAATATTCAATATAATTTTTCCATATTTTATCTATATTCAATTTTTGGATATAATTAATTTCATTGTTTTTGCCTCTATTTACTGATTTACATACAAAAAAACAAGTTTCCCAAAAATCACTTTTATTGGGTATATCATATACTTCGGATGTATCATTCATTAATATCGTTGGCCTAAAATTAACGTCCCCTTCCACATAATCACATACTGCCTTTTCGTTATCGCATATCATATTATCGCAACACATAGGGCATATAACGTTAGAATCGCGTGGATTTCTTATGGGTATATTTTCAAATATATGTATCGTATCATCAATTTTTTGTAATATTTCTTCCAAAAACATCGGGCTCTGCCCACCTTTGTTTATTTTCCATAAAGAGTCTAAAATATTTCGCCTTTTTTTAATTTCCCTTGCCGTAAAAATTATTCCAAAAACATCTTCCCATTTTTCCGGATAACGTGTTGAATGCGGAAAAATATCCGAGTAAACCGATTCTGCCTCTTGTCTTATTTTATCCGGTAAAACGGACAAGCCTTTAACTAATTTTCTTTTATTATTATCAATAAATAATTGGAAGGCTTTTGACCGGGGAAATAAAGCTGTAAAGACTTCAAAAAATTTCAATATTTAACCCCGTTTATGTAAAGATCTCCCAATTCGCACAACTCCCCCATTCCTAAACCGTAGGAAGGCGTTATATTTCCTGATTCTTGCATATCAACGTCATCAAATTCCGCTTTTAAGGATATTGCCACTTGATCAACCACGGATAAAATATTATTTCTTGTCACTAAATCTTTTCGGTTGTTATCATCGGATAACCCCCTGTTAAAGGGTTCGCGGCTAAAAAAATATTCCATTATCGGTATTTTAACCGATAAAGAAAAATCCATTGTCGGTATACCCTTTAACCCGTAAACATAAACGTCAAATACTATTATGGATACCGGCTTTACGTTCAAATAAGTTTCATTTCCCAGTGGATCGATTATTGCGGTTAACGGCTTGCGTGTCGCTTGCCCTGTCTGCGGGTTATATGTGCAGGATTTGCCAACCGCAATTAATAACGCGGCAGACGGTATCCGGCGCGGAAACATTAAAGGAATGCCGGAAACAAATACAAAAACGCCTGAAGGCGTGGATACGTCTTTATAGGGGTAAATTCCCAATACGCCGTTCACTTCCGTTCCCCATATTCTGTAATCGGCTAACGCGCCGCCTTGCGGTTGCATACGCCAACGGTTAACTACTTTATACCTATACTCCGTTTCCGTTTCATCATCAACCGCAATTTTTAAAACTGATTCAACTTCAGTTTTTTTCTTTACGTTTCCCAACGGGTTTACAAAATTAAGTACATCGCCCGGTTCTAAATTTCCCGCAGTTCCTGATTCAGAGCATATAACATCGACAGTTTCAATTTCATTTTCAAGCGTTTTATTTTCGTTGATTAAATATATTTTCCCTGTTATGTCATTTTTTAATTGCGCCCCATTGCTTAATACGCTGTTAATTTTTGTAACGTCAATTTTTATTTTTCCCTGCCATTGTGAACCGCGCTTGGGTTCGCCTACCCCTATTAATTTTCCCCATTCTACAAGCGGCCTGATTTTTCTTCCCAATACCGTTATTTCGTGCCAATACGCGGTTGTGGGAAACACCTGTAAAAAGAGCCATCCTATTTGTTTGTATAAAATTATAAATATACCGGCTAAAACAACCGCAAATATTTTAATAAATGACTTCGGCAGTATTTTTATTTTATTGTTAAACTTTTGTTGTATTCCGTTTATTATAAGATTTTTAATTTCTTCAATGCTTTTATTATCATACGGATTCGCCATAATCTGCCCCCCACAAAAGAAAATATTCATCGTCAAATATTTTTAATTTGTCTTTTAATATTTCCACTGTTAATTTGAATTTATTTTTTCCGGTTGTTTGCCCGTAGGTTGTTATGTTATCTGCTATTTTTTCGTCTATAAGCCATTTTAAATCCGTTTTTGCCGCCAATTCCGCTTCTTTAATATTTTTTACGGATAAGGGCAAGCCCGTTATAACGTTTTGAAAACGCGATCTTATTTTTTCGCTCTTAGATATTCCCGTTAATTTGTTGCCCCACCATTCCTTATCATCATTTTCTATTTTTCCCGTATCTTCCTTATTTCCGCCAAAAAGTGAAAGATACACGGCGGTTGAAAGTTTTTTATCGGAAACAAAAAGCCCGTTTTCAATAATTACATCGCCGCCGTCCGGTGTATCGCGTAACAATAAATCGCCTTCAAAATCCTGTAATCCGCTCATGTTACACTCCCTGTCTCTGTAGTTTGTCCGCCACCGCCCGATGTTGATACGGCAATCCCGGCGGGTATTTCCGCGTTTTCTTGTATATGATTAACAATAGCCGTTCCAATTTTTTTCCATAACTTTTCTACCTCTTCCTTAACTTCTGTCGGTATGTCTGAATTCATGATGGCTTCTGCAATTTCAGTCCCTAAATCATTTCCGTTCATCGCCATTTTAATTTCCTTGCGCGGTATCACCCGCTACCGGCGCGCCTGTTGCATAACAATATTTACAACCGCATAACGCGCCGTTTCCCGTGGGGGTTACGCTTCCGGGCAATTTAAAAAAACCGTCTTTTGATGTTACGTTTCCGATTAATTCAACATCCCCGCCTTTTATTTTTGTTTTTTTTGTTGCCTCTATTTCGACATTTTCGCCTTTAAACGCCGCTTTTTCTTTTGCCTCTATTCCAACCGTTTTTTTCGCCAACATCGAAAATAAATCGTCTAATTCCCATTTTGCCGACCCATCGCCTAACATTGACAATTTAGATTTTATCGCGCCATCCTCATCCCTTGCGTAAAATATTTTTTCTCCCGGTTTTGCGCCTTGCGTTTCATTAAATATTCCAACTACCACATATTTCCCGGTTCCGTCAATTTTTAATAGTACTAATTTGTCATTTTTTACCGGGGGGGAATCATCGCCGGAAGAATTAAATAGTATCGCTTTTTGGTTGTAATCTTTTCGCGTCTCTGCCGTTAATTCAACCGCTTTTTCAATAACGCAATCTATAACTTTTCCGATTCTTCCGGCAAATTCCCCTAATCCCACGGTAACGCCTCCGGCAATTCATCCGTAAAAGATCCGGGTAAAACTAAATCAATTTCCGCCGTTTTTACGCTTGTATCCCTTTTTAATTTAATATTACGCGCAATAAAATTTGTCTGTTTTGTTATCATCGCGCCGGGCGCGTCAATACAGACGGTCATTCCCTTTTTAAATAATTTTCCTTTGTCGTTAACGTGTTGATCACATTTTAGGGAGTATGATATACAATCTGCAAACATCCGCCCGGCGTGGGCTTTGACGGCGTTTTCTAAATCTGTTTTCGTTTCCGCATCATCAACCATTATTGTTTCGTGTCTTATAATGCCTTTTTTTGTCAAATATTTATTCTCATAAGTATATGATAACGGTTCAAATTTCGTGTCATTTTTAGTATGGCCTGTAATGTGTGAATAAAATCCCTGCGCGTTAAATTGGGGGCTTATTGATAATAGCGGCGTAACCCCCGTTTTAAATTGCATAAACGCTATATCTTTTTTTGGCTTGTAAAATACAAGCCGCCCATTTTCATCGTTTGTAAATAATAATTTTCTTTGTTGCGCTAATTTTAAAAGAAAATTTAATATTTTTTCAGTGGGTTCTACCGCTATTTCGTTAAACGGATCGCCCGGCCCGTCTTTATATTCAACTTTAATCCCGTAAACATCCGCAATCGGATCGGCTATGTCTTTTAATGTAACGTTGTAATATTCAATCGGATATTTTGAAGGGGGGATTGTGCAGTCGTTTAAAACGCCGCATAGCGGATAACCCTGCAAGGTTATTTCAGTCGCTGATTCTTTTATTTCGGGATCTGGCGTTAATAAATAACCTTTAAACAGTAAATTGCCAAAATAATAAACTTCGCAATTTTTAAACGCGAAGGGCAAAATGGCCTCTTTAATTTCTTTTATCGCTAAATCATAAGGGGCCGTAAAAGAAAAATTATCAAAAGAATCTGCGGAAAGATTTATTTCATAATTTAAAAATCCCGTAAATTTTTTTCCGTCAATAATTATTGATACGTCCTGTTCATTTTTGCTTAATTCTATTTTTTGCGCCGTTTTTGGGGCTGTTGGTTTCTCTGTTATTTCTTCCGGGATAATTAATATATCGCCCGGAAATATTAACGGCGAGCCGTCAGACGCGGTTTTTCTTCCGGTTAATTGCGGGTTCGTGTCTGCAATTTTTCTCCATTTTGAAAAAGTGCCTAAATAGCGGATTGAAATTGCGCCTAACGTATCACCGCTTATAACGGTATGTTTCTTAGACATAATACAACACCTCGCGCCCCATCGGTATTATTTCAATATCGTCAATGTTAAAATTGTTTTCCATAATTAATTTGTCTATATAATAATTATCAACCGATTTGTATAATTCCGCGCTTAATTCAATTATATTTCTATCCCTGTCAAGTTTTATTGTATGTCTCATAGGAAGGGAAAAAGAAACATTTAAAATCAAATTGATTGAATCGTGTACCAATTCAATCAACAGTAAATGCGCGTTTGCGTTTGTGTCAATAAAATTATTTTGTTCAATTTTTTTATCTTCAAAATCTTGTATTACGTTTAATAATTCTTTTAATTGCGCCGCAATTTCAACCGCCGTTTCCCTTGACATAACGCCGCCGCCGGTGTTGCTTGTTTTTTTTTCGTTATCCGCCGTATTTGTTTCATTAGCCGTTTCTGTTGATGTTGCCGCTATTCCCAACGCCGCGCCACAAGCGACAGAGGCCGCCGCGCCGGTTAATACTAGCCGAGTGCTTAAAAATGCGTTTTTAATGTTGTTAACCCCAATGGGATCGTTTTTAAATTGGTTTGTTATCTGTTTAATTAACAGGGTATAACCCTTTATTTTTTCCATAACATCCACAAAAATACGGCTGGGCATTTTCATTATGTGCAATGCTAACCGGGCGATGTTTAGCCCGGTAGTTATAGTGTTTTCAATTTTTCCGGTTAATGATTTGATGTTATTTTTTAATTCGTTTATTGACGTTATAAAATCCGCAAAAGTGTTTCTTTTTCTGTCCGCCATCGCAATTTCTGAAAGATTGTCATTTAACAAATTTGCTTGCGTTTCTAGGGATGATTGTATCTGTAATTGTTCCGATATATTTTCTATCGTTAAATTTTCCGCAAAATCGGCGGCGGCGGCTTCTGAAAATTCGTCAAAACGTTTTTCTAATTCATCCGCCGTTACCGTTTCAAGATTTAACGGATCATCGGTTATTGTTTCCGTAAACGTTATGGTTATATGCGTTTCATTTACGGCGTTTATTAAATCGTTTTCCCTGCTTATGTTTCCGGTAGGAATTACTTTAAATATGCCGTATACGGGATGTTGCAATTCCGCCGGTTCTTTTTCATATAAGGCCGCCTCAAATTCGTCTGCGCGTGTTATGTGATTATCACCGTTAAATATGCAAGTAATTGTAAAAGACACCGCGCCGCCGCCCTGATGTTGGACGTGTGCACCATTCCTGTCCGGAAATGTGAAAACGCCCGTTTTCAATTCCGTATTTTTTGAAAAAGATTTTTCCCACAAAAAAACAAATTCTTTTCCGCTGGGGGCCGTATATTTCGCCTCTAATAATTCCCTGTCATCCATTTATTTATTGCCCCCGGATGCCGCGACCGTAACGTTAGGTGTTTTTGGCTGTCGCGTAACCCTTGCCGCCGATCCTTGTTCCGCTTTTACGGATATATCAACTTGTTCCCTGTTTGTAGTCTGCGTCTGATTATATACGTATTGTTCCGCGGTAGTCATAGGCCGGGTAGGCATCATTGCGGCGGCTGAAACCATTTTTGTGTTTTTATCTTCAATCCCATAATTGGGAACATTGGCCATTGAATTGGCCGTTTTTGTTTGCATTTGCGGCGGCATCCCGTAGGAAATTTGCGGCGTTATTTTTTGTGTAACTTCAGTTTCAATTCCGTTTCCTTTTAATTCTTCCCTAAAACTTTTTATTTTATCAACCGCCGGGCCTAGTAACTTGTTAACGCCGGGGATTTTAGCTAAGACTTCCAATAATCCCTGTATTGGGGCCAGGACGGCGGAAAGAATTACGCCGCCTAATTTTTTAAACCCCGCTATTATTCCTTCGGTTTTAAAAGCATCCACTATCGCGCCCCAATTTTCGCGTAACTCTTTTATAACGCTTAATATAATGGCAAAAGGGCCGGAAAAGATGGCTATAAACGCGAAAACTTTTTCTGAATTTTCCGATACATACTGTTTTAACTTTATAAATGCGTTACATAACCCTTCCCATATCATGGAAGCCGTTTTTTTAACCCATTCCCAAGCGTTTTTTAAAGCGTCTGTTATTTTATCCCAATTTTTTACACATATAACAATTATGGCTATTAACGCTACGATTGCGGCAATGATTAACCCAATCGGGTTAGCTGTCATTGCGGCATTCCATGCCCATTGCGCGGCGGCGGCTATATTCGCGCCTATTGCGGCGGCTTTTTGCGCTACCGCATATGCTATAGTCGCAATTTTTGCGCCTACCAATTGAACCTTTAATAACAAAAAGGCCGCCGCCTGTTTTCCCAATACGCCGATAAAATTAAACGCCGCCGCCGCTTTTTGACGCGCTGAAAAAAGTATTGTTTGAATAGACGCGCCCATTGTACCGGCCTTATATAACGCCATCGCTTTTGTCTGATTGCCGGTTATTATAGCCGCCGTTAGCTGAACGGCCTTCATTACGTTTTGCGCCGCTGTAAAGGCGTTTACCGTTGCCGCCGCCAATAACATTCCGCCCCTATAAATCGCAAGAGCCCCAACTACCGCCAAAATAGGTACTCGCAATTTCCATATAAATTCGGCAAGTTTTATAACTACACCGGCAAAACTCCATATTTTATCAAAAATAACTGCGGCTTTATCCGCTATTGGTTTAAAATCAAAATCTTTCATTTTATCTACAAAACCGTTAATTTTTACCATTACTTTTTCTATAATTGGCGATAACTCGGTTCCTAGAGTAATTCCGGCGTTTTTTATTTTGTTCATTATTTTGCCCCATCTTTCTGCGGGGCTTTCCATAACCTTATTAAACGCCGTATCAACCGCGCCGGAGGCGTTTTTCATTGATTCAAGCGCGTTTGTAAAGTTATTCGCCCCTTCGCCCGTTAAAACGGTTATGGCGTTTAACGAGTCAATGGAGCCAAAAAGAGACATAATAGCGTCTTCACTGCCGCCGGTTTTTTCTTTTATGTCTCTTAAAAATCCTTCCAATCCTTTTGACCGTAACGCGGTGGCGGAAAATTCTATTCCCAATTTCCGCGCCGCTTTTGCCGCCGCCGCCGTTGGATCGGTGATTGTTTCAAGTATTTTTTCAATCCCCTTCATGGCTTTTGGCGTTTCTATACTGTTAGCTGTCAATGCCGTAATCGAGGCAAATAATTCATCGGTTCCCACATTTAACCGCGCCGCCGTTGGCAAAACTTTTCCTAGAGTGCTGTTTAATTGTTCAAAAGAGGCGTTTCCCTTTGATGTTGCTATATACATTTGCCCGGCAATCCGATCCGCATCTGTCGCTTCTAATCCATAGGCGTTAATTACTTTTGTTAATCCTTCAATTACTATCCCGGTGTCCGAAAAAGAGGCTTTAGCCGCTTTAACCGCCGATTGAACAAAACCGGCGGAATCCGCAGTTTTTATCCCTAAATTTATTGATTTATATTGGAATTGCGCCAACTCATTGGCGGCCATCCCGGTAACATCCGATACTTTAATTATTTGTTTGCTTAATTTGTCAAGCGATATGTTTGTAGTGTCCGCGATAGTGGAAACTTTTGTAAACGCCGTATTAAATTCTATTGCGTCTTTAACTCCTTTAACGGCAAATGCCCCCGCCGCCGCCGCGCCAACCGCCGTAATTGTAATGGCGGCCTTTTTTGCGGCTTTTCCTATCCCTGTTAGTTGATCCTGCGCTTTTAAAAAATCTTTTTTTAATTGTTTTCCAACCGCGTTTCCTTGAACGCCTATTTTTGCAAGCGGTTCTGTCGCCTTGTCGATAAGTTTAAAAGCCGTCTCTACGGCGTATTTACTTGCCATGTTTCCTACTTATTCTTAGCCTTTTGCAATTCAATTAATCCGTCAATAAGCGGATTATAAAAAAAACGTATTTCATCTAACGTAATTTCTTTAATTGAAGGTAAAGAATTATAATCTATATAAATCTGTACCAACTGACTGTTTACACCCCCTAATCCCCTAACGGTTTTTTTAACACCATTTACGGCAAGATCGGAAGCTATAAAGATAAAAAAAGTTGGGCTATGGCGTTAAAAAATTTCCAGTCTAATATGTCAATTTTTGTAAAGTACGATACATCTTTTCCCGTTTGCGCCGATAAAAACCCGTGTAATCTTCTGATTGATTCTTTTTCTTTGAAGGAATCTTGCGACTGAAATGAGCTGCCGTTGGGCCTTTTTATTGTTATTTTTTCTCCCCTAAATCCTTCCGGGCTATATTTTGAAATGATATATTTTAACGATCTCCCGTCAACTTCTACCCTTCCTTCCGTGCAAGCTTCTATAAACCGTCTTTTAATATCCTTAAAAGTTCCAATTTCATCATCGTTTAACTCTGATTCATCATGCGCGATCCCGTTGTTATCGCAATAATTGGTAAATTCTGCTTCTGCGGTTTCTCTGTCAATTTTGGCGGCGGTCTTATCCGCGCCAGATTCTTTTGTTTCCATATTTACTCCTTAATATGCTATAGGCAATCGCCCCATAGGGAAATTGCCATTATAGTATTTATAACTAACCTTGTTTTTGGAACATTCCCGTTAATGTAACGGGTACTACCCCCTCTTTGTAATTAAATTTTAATTCTCCCGTTATCTGAACGGTTCCGGCTATTACGGTTCCGTCATTCGCGGTTCCTGAATAATCAAAAGGTTTTCCCTTGTTTTTCAATTCGTCGAGATAATCATCATCGCCGTTTGCGGGGTCAAATATTAAATTCGTTCCTTCCAATATTCCCGGTACGCGCTTTTGCGTATAACGGATTGTTCCATCGCCGTTCATTTTTCCTTCGTTTTCTTTTCCTTGCAGTTGTATTTGCGCGGTATCTTCCGCATCACAAGTAAACCGCCGCCCGCCTAATACGTGCGATTCAAATGGGCCGCCTATCATTATTTTGCCTCCTATAATATTTTATTTTACTCGCCTAAGTAAAAACCAAAATAAACATCGTTATTTGACACTTCAACATTGCCTGAAAGTTTTACGGGATAAGCCGTATTCAAGCGTTTTGGGTTTTCGCTGTCAATTAATACTTTCAAATTCTTTTTTGTAAACGCCGCATCGCAAATAAGAGCCGCCAATACTAAAGTGTCCGTGAGGTTTATAAACGCCGTTTTAACCGTTTTCGGTTGTACTGCGGCGGGGTTTGTTGTTATGTCTTTATCCGGTATGAGCGGCGCACCCTTCATTGAATCCGCTTCCATGATTAACCTGACGTTGTAAATTATATTCATAAGTTTGACAATATCAACCACATATCTTTTTGAAGGATATTTTCCTTCGCTTGCCGGATGATAAAAAGTAACTATGTCGTTTAACTCCGCCACGCTTCCGGTTTTAATGTTGTTTGACGAACCCGCCATAATCGAAGCGTTACGCGCCATTGTATCCTCTTGAACATCATCCGCGCCGGTATGAAGCCCGGTTAATCTTCCTTTGTAATTTTGCGCCGGGTTTTTATTCGCGGTTGTTACAATATCCATTAATCCCGCCGCGCCTACCACAAATGGCAGTTCTCTCGATCCTGTTGAAACAATTAAAAAATTTGCCGCGTCATTTTCACGTAATGAAGTTACCGCTATTCGCGTTTCAAGATCATCCGTGCATCCGTGTGCCACGATACACGGCTTTTTTTCAAGCGGCCCCCAACGCCCTTCTACAAATGATTGATACTTGTCTAAACGCGCGGTGTCTTTATATGAAAACGTATTAAAAATAAACGTTTCCCATACGATGCCAATTTTTTCAAGGGCTGGCATAACGTCCGGATCAACCGCGCCGCCTGAAAAGTTTTGAATAACAAATATAACGCCGGGCGCGTTTGCTTCTATTTCGATCGTAATCTGGTTGCCAATATCGCCTGACCATTTAGCCGTTAGCGGTAAAATGTTATCATTAATATCACCCGTTTTTACGGGCATTGATAAAACGCCGTTAATTGCCATTTTAATCGCGTGTATTATTTGTTCCGCGGTCTCTCCTTTTAATACCGAAAATTCCGCTGGTATGCCGCCGATGTAGACGATACCCGACCCGTTAGCCGTTGCAACGCCAACCGTACTGATAGAACCGCTTGCCGCTACCGCTTGCGCCGATTTTTTAAGCGGGTTAAACGTTACAGGAAATTCCGCCGTTTTTCCCGTTGACGGTAAAAATCTTTCCGCCACAAGGTGTAAAGGCGATCCCCAACCGTAGGTTTCCGCTACTTTTGCGGCAGAAAAAAATTGTTTTTTTTCTAAGCCGTACTCCGCATCATCGTTTCCTAAGCCGATAACCGTTAGCCGCTGATTTAACATGGCGGCGTTTCCGGTGTTAAAATTTCTGTATTCCGCTTCTACGCCAACTACCCGCGTGACTGTGGATGGTGATACCATAGTTTTACTCCTTTTGTTTGTTTTCCTTTACGTTATCTGTTATTATGTCAATTAAATTTACTTTTCCAACATCATCTGATTTAAAGGTGATGCCCTCAAAATAAACGCCTGTTCCTTCCAGTGATTTTTCAAAAAAATCAACGTCAAAATAAATCCGACAGACGGTTATCGTATATGCTGAAGTGTCAAGCCCTGCGGGAACCATTGTAACTATTTTAGTTATACGGCGGCGCGTTATAACGCCTTGCAAGCCTAAATAAACGTAAAAACCCGACATTAAAATATTTCGTACAACGCGGGCTGTTTTCCATGCTCTTTTAGTTGCCAGTGAATCATCCGGTATATATGTTTTATTTTTACCGGGTGTTATTGGCTGATAATTTCCACAACCGTAACAATCTATATAAAAAGTGCCTGTATATTTGATGTTTCCAACCGCCGGTCCGGGTTTTCCCGCGTCTTCGTTTGTTTCCTGCAATGATACGTTAACAAGCGGAAAAGGATATTTTTCACCGCTTGCCAATTCCCACGGGCGGGAATTTTCAATAAATACGTTTATATCATAATCTTTTTTATCTTCAATGTTTAAATCATCCGCTAATTTTTTTTGATTTTCCAATTCTATTTTTAATATTGCGGCTATTCCATCGCGGATTTTTTCCGCGTTATCTTCATTTTGTAATAATTCTTTAATTTTATTCATGTTTAACCGCCAATTTTATTCTTCCAATTCCTACCGTATAATCGGGTTCATACTTCACGACAAACAAAGAAAAATCCTTCCCGGATAAATCTTTACACCTAAAACCCCATCCCCTTTTCGGTTCCTTATCCGTTTTTTTCGCAAGGGATAATAAACTGAAGGCCGCCTCTATGGTTCTGCCTTCTACCGCTTCCCCTGTATCCGTATTTAACAGATAACCAATATCGCCGTAATTTCCCGTTATGGGAAATTCGGCTTCATCATCCGGCTTTAAAAAGAATTCGGTTCCCGCGCCGCTTTTATCGTTCAATATGTTTTGCATATCACGGGCGGCGCGTTCCCTTAAATTCACTTTTTAATAAGCCCCTTTTTAACCGCAAATTTCAATAAATCCACATCCTTAAATACTTTAATTTTGTCCTCTTTTAAAAGACCTTTTTCAAGGATAAGTTTTTCAATTTCCTCCCGGGTTGGCACATCTACGCCGGTAAGATCTACGCCGGTAAGATCTTCATCGTCTTTAACTGAAGGCGCGGGAATAATTTTGGGGTTATCTCCCTTTAAAAAAGATTCAAAACGTTCTTTTTTAGAAAAAACTTTTTCGTCAATTTCATCGCCTTCGTTGTAGGTTTTTTTATCGCCTACAAATGAACACCCTTTAGCCACTACATACTTCATATATACTCCTTAAATTTTATTTGCCCGTATTTAATTTGTTGTTATACAGGCATAGCGGTTCTTGCTAATCGGCAACATTAAAGGCCGCGATTTAATTTCCGCGATATACGCTTCGTTATCATCGCTCCAAAATACGCGGGGGCGTATGTCATATTCATTTCCGATTTGTACTTTATCGACCCCAAAAAGTTGGTCAAATATCGTATCTGGTTTAACCGTAGGAATGCCGCCAAAAATACGCATAAAAACTAAATCGGAAATTTCGGGTAACAATATGACTTTGTTGGGGTCAAGATATTTTAATTTCTCTTCTTTTCTGCCGAAGGGGTTGTAACGGGCGTTATATGTAAATAACAGATAACGGTATGAACCGTAATCTATATACCCTTGCCGCTTGCCGCCTAAATTCACTATTTGCGGGCTTAACGCGCCCATGTTTAAAACATCTTTTTTTAGATTTTCGCGTATCCAGTCGTTTTTAATAAAATCTTTCCATGATTTTTCGCCAAAAATCGCAATGGCAATATCGACACCGCCATCATCCCTCACAATATCCGATACCATGTCTAAATCGTCTAACGGCGTGTGTGCATGGCCGGGAATATTTGCGGCGTTTAATTCTTCCCACGGGGTTGTAACGGTTGGAAAATGACTCGCTTTAGATTTTAAATTCAATTTAAATGTCTGATTGCCGTTTTCATCCGTTAAAATAATATCGCCCGTTTGCAAAACTTGCGCGGCCTGTTGTTCCATAGAACGGCGTATCATGTTTGTCATACGCCCAAATTTTTTGACAATAATTTTTGCTAACCGGGCAAACCAGTTTATTTTTTCCTCAACATACGCCGATTCACCGGGCTGGCGGTTCATAAGGGCGGCAATTTGCGCTGGGCTTTTCATTGCATATACGGGAAATGGGATTTGACCATTTTTAAATTTTTCGTCAAATAAAACAACCGCGCCCGTGCTTAAATCGGTAACGGAAGGGGCAATTTCTTCACCTTCGTAAATTTCATCCAGATCGGCAAATTCCGAGTCTGTAAATGAATCCGGCGTTACCGCAAAAAATGAAGAGAGGAAACCCATCTTTGTAATATCCGGTTGGCTTGCAAAAAGGGCTATGACCTTAATCAAAATGTTTATCATATCTACTCCTTAAAATATTTTATTGTTATATCCCGTTATTCAGTCCGGGAAATGTCGTTGGCTTTAATCGGAATGATAGTAACGCCGCGTAACATATCATTTTGATCAACCGTTGTAACCGCGCCGTTTACCGTCAGTAAATCGGCGCGAACCGGGCCGCTTATAATTGCGCGTAACGACAAATCAACGGCCGAATTTGTGTCATTTTCAATGTCAAAAGGGTTAACCGCTATCGGTTTTTCAGTTTCTGTATTCATAACGGGCGCAAATTTGCCGCCATCTCTTTTCAATACAACTCCTTTTTTAATTGTTGTATTGCCGGGAACATTGATAACCCCGGTTTCAAATTCATTATCACCTAACGCGACAATTGAATTTTCTGCAATTTGGGTTTTCATTCCGCCTCTGCTCATTACTTGCCTCCCTTTATTTCTTTTCCGGCAAGCCCATCAAGCCATGCCTTCTCCATTGCCGCATCATCGGCGGCGTTTGAATTGCCGTTTGTGTTAACCGCAGGGGGGTTATCTTGCGCTCTTGCGTTTAACGCGCCGTTATTCATACGCGCTGAAAGATATTCCGCCTGTACTTTATTTTCCATAACGGAATTCCCATCGCGTATAAATTGCGCCGCTATTTTCATGGAGCCGGAATCTTCACCTAACTTTAGGTGTGCGCTAACGCGATCTCGCTCTTCCTTTTCGCCGGCCTCTCTTCCTTCATTGTAAATAGCGGCGTAAAGATCCGGGTATTTTTTCTTCAATTCTTCTTTGTCCATATTTTCTCCTTCTTTTGGATTTGAATTAAAAAGAGCATTGCCCTGGTAGGGGTCAGGGGCAAGCTCTAAACCATCTATTCCCGCCGGAGCCTCGGCGGTTAATTTATTGGTTTTCATAATAAGCGCGACCGCCCTTTCAAGATCGGCCTTTGAAGTTGCGCGTAACTTTTCGGCGGTTTTTTCAATCTGTAATCTTGCGTTTATAATTAACGCATTGCGATCTAATTCAAAACCCTGATTTTCATTTCCGTTATCTGCTTTATTTATTTGATCAAATTCATTTGCAAAACCGTTGTCAATTATTTCGTTTCCCACAAAATAAGTTTCAACATCCATTAAATTACGAATTTCTTTTTCTGTTTTGCCGGAAATATAAGCATATGTAGAACCGCTCATTGCCGCCAGTTTTTCAAGATAATCGGCGGCTTTTTGCATTTCCCTATAATCGCCTATAATAATATTCCACGGGTTATGTATTAAATAAATTGAATTTTCACTTACAATAATTTTTGATTTTTTATTTATAGTCCTTGCGGCTATTGCGATGTAACTTGCCATAGAAGCGGCAAGCCCGTTAATTTTAACTGTTATGTTATGTGTTTTTGCGTATTCTCTGATTAAATCAAATATTGCTATTCCTTCGTATACCTCCCCGCCCGGTGAATTAATAGTAATTTCTATCTCTTCACCGGGAGTCGCGGATTTTAACTGTTCGGAAATTTCTGATTCCGATATGCCCCATAAACGCGCAATAGCTTTATTGATTGCCACTTTAATCATTATGGTTAAAATATCACTCCTTTTTTATAAACAAGCTATTAACTTTTAGCGTTGTTATTCTTTTTTTACCAACCAACCTAAAAGCCTGTTAAAAGGCAGTTTTGTAATTTTTGCGCCGTCTTGTTTAAAACCGTCTTGTTCAAATACGTTTATTCCGTCTTCAAATACTTCAACACAAATACATATATGTCCGTATTTGTTGGTAGGTGATTCGTCAAATAAAAGAACCGCGCCAACCGGCGGTTTGTTTACCGGTATTTCATAAATCGGGGATCGTTTATATGATATACATTCACATAATGCCCTTTGTATGGGGCGGCTTTCATGTTTAAAATAAAAATCTTTCGCGCCCACTACGCCTTCCGGTTGGCGCGTAAACTCCCATACATCTTTAAAATATTGACGCGCCAAGTCTACGCATTGCGCCCCATACTGCCCGTCAAAATCAACTTTTTTTCCTTTATATGTTTTTATAAATTCGTTTAAATCCATAATTAACCCCTTAATTATTTGTTAGCCGCTTTTAATTGGCTAAGATATTTTTTTATAGCGTCAATGTCAATTTTATATTCCGCTATTTTTTGCCAATACCATAACGGCATTGATACAAGATCGGTTTTTTCATCATAGGTTACGCAATCGGGCGGGGGAAACACCGGAAAAACAACATCGGGGGTTGAAATAATATATTCAATTTTCGGCGTTGTTTTGCAAGCTGTTATTAATATTATTAAAATTATCACGACCAGTAGAGCCGTTAGACAGTTTAGCTTTTTTAATTTCGGCTTCATTCATTGCCCCCTGTTTTAATTCATTTGATAATTTGTTAAAATCGTTTACGGTTTGTTCTCTTTGTTTTTCCAATTCCTTATTTGTTTTTGCCTCTTTTTCCCGGCCTTTAGTCCAACCTAAGAAAAAACAAAAAAAACAACTTATTGCAAAAAGAATAAAAACACCTAACACGATATAACCAACCATAAAATACCCCTATTAACTTTTTTGTGTTTCACCGGTGAAACTTAATCAGAAGCCGGTCCCAGTCCGGTATGCTTTTCTAGTTCTGGCGGATCGTAATTCGTTACTATTTTATTTCCTTCAATACCGGCAATTAACCCGCCTATAACAATTAAAAACCCCATTCCAAAACTCGTATAAAGGGCGTCACAGTTGCGCATTTGAACCGCTGAAATAATAAAGGATTCAATTAAAAGGATCGAAAATATAACAAAAGCAATTACATAGCGGCTTTTGTTTATGCTTTTATAATCCCCGTTATACATTGCCGATGTTTTTTTTATCATAACGGCAATATCCAAGCCTAGAAAAATTCCCACTATTGATGTAAAAGTGAACGCGAGCGCAGAAGTTACGCTTGTGTCCCTAAGAAAATAAATCATCCCAGCGATAAAAATAGTCGCGACTATTAACCAAAATAATTGTTCATTTTTTATATCTTTCATAATCATGCCTCCTTTTTCTTTTCATATTTGATAATCAAATTGATTTTTTCTTCCATGCGTATTTGATTTTCCCTTATTGCTTGTATGTGATTTGTTAATTCTGTAATTTTATTATTTTGTACATCTTCCAATTTATTGATTCTTTCATGCGCTCTCTCTATTGCCTTTTCATTAGATACGGTTTTTTGATGTATGGCTGACATCCGCCATACTAATCCGCCAATCACTATCAAAAACGTTCCCACTGAAATAAGCAATTGAATATTCATTTTATGCCCCTCTGTTTATTCATCCTCTTCATTCTCATTCTCATTATCGCTATCATTATTAAAATAGCTATTAACTTTTTTTGTTTTCTTTAAAAGATCAATCGGTCTGCCGCTCACGTCTTCATCGGTTTTCGCGTTTAACCCCAAGCGATCCATAAGTTTCTTTTCCCGCGCCCTGATAAAACATACGGCTTTAAAACTCATTCCGGTAAACCGCCGCGATACTTGATCGTGCGTCATATCCATGCTGTCCTCTAATAAAATATAAGCCCCCGCTTCGCGTTGCATATCTACGGACGGGCGCGACATTGCCGTCCACTCGCAAATTAACCATGCCCCCTTTTTCTTCCATTCTTTTGGATTAAATATAATTTCCAAAAATCCCGGCAGGATAATATCACCTAACAACGCGGATTGAATAATAAATTCCTGATATATCAACTGACAAAAATCTTTTGCGTTTTTGAAGGCGCGGTATTTTAAATATATTTCAAATTCCGTGTTGGCCTGACGCGAGGCGGAGTAGGAAGTTGAAAAATGTAATACCGCTATTTCGGGCGGAATTTCTAAATTGCCCCAAGCGATTGCGGATATTATCGTTTCTTCAAAAGTTTTTAAATTAATATTGGGATGTGTGGGGGTAAACGATTTTACGGTTTCACCGGGCTTTAAATTGTCAATAACCATTCCCGGAACCATATTCAACTGCGGCGGCTTGTTTTCTTCCGGCGCGTTATTTGCTTTTGCTTTTTCCAACGCCTTGCCGGATAAAACGCCGCCAACCGGCGCGGCTGTCGGTGATTTTTCAATGAAAAATGGGATGATTGAACCCACAACGGCGGCGCGTAATTCCGCATCGCGGTAACGGTCTAAATCGCGTAACATATATAAAGCCGAGGCCAATAGCGGCGTTCCCCTGACTTCGTTTAACAATTTGTTTCCGCCGTATATCATCCATGAAATTTGACGGCCTGATTTTTCACCGTAGACCGGGATGCGTGTAAAAGTAAAATTATCATCTTTAAATTCTTGTATCCAATACGCTACATGGCGGCCTTGTAAATCCCTCTCTACGCCGTGCGTTATTGTGTGTCCGTTTTTAATGTCGTATTGCAACGGCGTTTTAACGTCATTCCCGCTGATAATATCCCACGAAGGTAAATTTGTTTGATGATTTATCCGGCTAACAACTAAAACATCGCCGCATAAGATCGCCTCTTGCCTTACATCTTCCTGAAATTCTCCAAAAGTTTTTTGTCTTTTATAATCAAATACATTGTAATCATTTCCGTATAACCGGAAACTGTCATTCATAATTTCGGCGTATTTTGACGCTTCCTCTTCCTGCTCTTGCTCTGATAAATTAGGCCATAATATTTTTCCCATTGGGGTAGGTTCCGGGTACATACCCGTAAATATTTCGTTACGCAAAACTCTTTTTATTATTCCGCCAAAATAAGTATTTTCGGTAAATAGCTGATAACACCGGCGGCGTAACGTGTAATAATCTATTCCATGATTGACGATATAATCGCGTGTATAACCAAAACTGTCGGGAAATTTATCACCGTCAAAAACATCGTCTATTACTTTTTTTGTGTAATACATCAATGTTTCTTCAATGTTCATTCCTTGCGTATTTACCATCCCGGAACCCCCTGAAACATTTTTGGCGGTTCTTCAATTTGCGTTATGCCTAATTTTTCTTCTAATTCTTCAATTTGTTTTTTTAATTTTTCGCGCCGGTCAATAAGCGCGGGTAAATCGTGCGTTGTAACGTTTACGGTTGTTTGCCCGGTATCCATGCTGTAGGATTTTTTTTCATCTTGCGATTGTTTGTATATTAATTTGTCAAGTTCAAAAAGTAATATACGGGCGTTTTTTAATTCATCTTCCCAAAATTTTAATTGATCTTCCACTAAGGTTTCATGTGAAGAATTTATCAATGCCATAAAAAAAGTATCTGTTAGATGTTTTCGATTAGCTATTAACTTTTATTGTGTTTTCAATAAGCATTTCTTTAAACTTTCTAACGGGGTTATTATAAGGCGCAATATTTATTGTTTCTAACTTGTCTAATTTTTCCGATTGATAAAATGCTAAGCCCAAATTATTTTTTTTAAATAACTGTAAATTTATTTTTTCTTTTTTTGGAATAACAATAAAAGAATAATCGGCCCCTAAAGCGTGATCGCGGGCCTGTTTAATTGCCTGTGAAATATTTTTTAATTTAAATTCTAGAGAAATTACATTATTATTTCTCGTTATTAATACCATATCAATACACCTTGAAAGAAAAGGTACTTCTAAAGATACGTATTTACATTCATAAAATTGTTTTATATGTGCATAACAATCATTAACCATATCAAATTCACTAATTTTGTTCTTCATAAAAATACCCCTCTTTTGCGCTTTCCCAAAACGCTTGCCAATCAACCGCTTGTAATTTTAAAACCTGCCTGCACCAGTCATTTGCCCATATTTCCAACGCCGCCAAATTATAACAGTATGTGTCAAAATAATGATTTGTCGCGCCGTTTTTTTGTTTCCATATTGTTCTTAGATAACGTTCAAAACGATCTCTAACTTCGACCTTTTCCTCGGCCTCAAAATTTTTAAAATAATCATCCCTGAAATCATCCGCAAAATTCGGATACCATGAAGGTTGAAAATCATTATCAACCCACTGTAAAGCCATAAAAGCGTTACTGATTCTGTCTTTTAATTTGCCGGTGTTAACATGGAAGGCCTGACCTAAACCAATTCCTTTTAACGTTGTTTGTTTAAATAGTTTAAATGTCTCGCCGCCGTCTATGTAATCTTGCCCCTTGCATACATAAACGCCCTGACTATGGCGTAACGCATAAGCATAAACCCATTCCGTATTCCAACCTGAATCCACTAACGTTATCGCTATATGATATTGTTTGCCGTCTGTTCCTATGTAAATTTTGTTTCCAATAAAATCGTCTAACTCATCCCACGGGCCGTTAAATTGCGCCGTATCGCCGTCAATGGAAAAACAGTCGATAGTCCATGTCGCGCCTCCGGCGGAATAGCCTTTAACGTCAATAAATAAATTATTTTTTTGAACGTCTACACTACACACTAAAATTAAAATCGGCGAGCCTGTATCTTTAACCGCCAGATCGTTAGGTACTTTACCGCGTATAAATCCATGCCGCCTAAATAATATAACACGGTCATAACTCAAATTGATTCCGCTCTCTTCAAAAGTTAAACCCTGTTTTGTGTTTCTAAAAGTTCTATATTTTTCTTTATCCTTAATTCTGTTATTTTTTATATCCCAACATTCCGCCCATGCCTTTACAAAATCATCCCAACTAAACATTCCCGGCGGATTATAAAGCGGTGATAAATGATAAGATACTAAACCGGGCGTTTTACTTTCCGCCGTTGGAACCCATTTCCCTTTTGGAATTATAACCTCTTTATCATGGTTATACATAAGGCCGCCGCAAAATTTGCATTTATAGGCTACTGTTGTTTTAATTCCTTTTTCGGGAACCGCTATTATCGGATTAAAATTTTTATCGTTATCCCATACTATGCCGTATGTTTCCCCCGTATCGTGTTTTCCGTGCCATACAAGCGGCTGAAATTCCCCGCAATGTTTACAGGGAACATAAAAATAACGTTGATCACCCGATAAAAATAATTCTTTTATTGTTGATGTTTGATCAACTAACGGAGTGCTTGCCCAATAAATTTTTCTTTTTTTTACATACGCATCTGTCCTGTTTCGTATGAGTTCAACTACGCTACCTTCGCTTTTTAACTTTTTTTTAAAAGCGTCTATTTCATCTGCTTTTGCCGATTGATAAGAATTTTGCCTTAGCCGATCCGGGTTTTTGCTTGTGTAAAAATGTAAAAATCCGCCGGGGTATTCCTTAGCGTTTCCCGTGTCTCCTGTATTATGGCTTCCTTTTGCTTTTTTTGCTTGCGCGAAAATTAATCTACGCGCCCCCGCTATATTTATCATTGTTTCAATGCGCGTGTTTACATTTGTTTTAATCAGTTCGGCATCCGCCGTTATAAAACATTGCGGTTTTGGATCTATCATAATGTCGTATAACATAATTGTTTCTAAAACGGAAACATTTGACCCCAACTGATTGCCCTTCATTAAAACCACTTCTTGAATCGGATTTGACGGATGAAAATTGTCTACAATCTCCTTAAAATATGGGAACCGGGAAAAACGGAAGGGGCCGGGAAAAGGTGATAATTCTTTTGGAAGGCGGCGCACCCTCTCGGCAAAATGGGAAGGCGTTTCATAATTTTGCGCTATTGGGATATTTTCAAAACGTTCTATCAAAAAATTAATATCGTCTATCAACATTTAAAAATATCTTCCTGATTTGTTTCCCCAGCAGGGGGGGGGGCATTTCCGCTCCCCTCTATGGATTCAACATCAAAAAGATTTGACGCGCTTAAATTTTCCGCTTCTTGAATTCTTTTTTTTGCAATATCAAAATATTCTTTTTCTTTTTCAATTCCAATAAATTGCCGCCCGATATTAACCGCCGCCACCCCCGTAGAGCCGCTCCCCATTGTATTATCCAAAACAACATCATTTATATTTGTATAGGCGCGGATTAAATACTCTAATAATTTTATTGGCTTTTGCGTTGGGTGATATTTTTTTTGTCCGCCTATTAAATCGCCGTCAAAATCTAAGACGTTATCCATGTATCCGCTACTCTCTTGAAAATATTCCTTCCCTAGCGTTGACGTTTTATAAATACTTGATACATCTATTTTTCTTACTCTTTTTCTAGAATATTCTCTTTTAAAAGGTTGGTTAAATAATGGGGCTTTTTCATAAAAAACACAAACTTCCTCTACGCGCCGCATCGGTTGTACTTTTGCAAAACAAAACCCCGTTGGGACGTTTTTTATCCAATACCAATTATAGCGGTATTGTTTCAAATTTGAATTTATTAATTCCGTAGTAAAAGGTTGGTTGGCAAATAAAACAATGGGGGTATGTAATTTTTTAACCCTGTTGTAATGTTTCCACAAAACGGAAAAGGATATTTTTGTATCCCATTCGCAATTCGTAAACCCATAAGGCAGATCACATAAAATTAAATCTATTGAATTGTCCTGGATATTATTCATCAATTCTTCGCATAACCCGTGATACAATTCAACCATTTTGCGCCTCTTGTATAGCCTCTTTTAATTCTTCAATCTGGCTATGGTTTTGAATTTCATTTTGATATTTATTTTTTAAAGTGTTTAATTCCGCGATAATAGATTTTTTCGCGCCGGTGATAATCTGACTTATTCCGCTTGACATTGTTTCAATAATATCAATCCGGGTAGTTTCATTTTCAGAATTTGCAAGCGCGATAATTCTATCAACCGCCGCTTCGGGGTATTCAATTATTTGTTTTACTAATCCGTCAATAAATCCAAAAATACGTGAAATAACAAAATCTTTTGGTATGAGAGTTAACCCCCTCTCTTGAATTTTTTGTTCTCTTTCCGCCGACATTGTTATATCTTTTAATATTTTTGAATAGCGTTCAACTTTATCTAAGCCGGGATATTTTAATACAATATCGCGTAATGTCATGTTTAACATATTTCGCGCCGGAAGCCCCGCAATTTGTATTAACGTAAAATCATCTAGCGGCGGTTCACCGGGGGGGCTAAAAGTTTCACCGGTGAAACTTTTTTTTCCGCTTGTTTCAACATAGGCCGCCGCTTCCGCCTCTGTGCGTTTTTGCTTATGCCTAGACAGATACGCGGCGTTTACCGGGTTTTCGGTATCTAATAACCCTGCCGCGTTTACTATTAGAGTTTTATTTTTAATTTTTCCGCTTATACTTGCCCGTGATACCCCTGCAAACCGCGCAAATTCCGCCGGTTTAACTTCCATTTCTAATTTTAATTAACTAACAAACACTAACAAAAAGCTATTAACTATTGTTAGTTTTTGTTAGTTTTTTGTAAGGCTAAACAAAAAAACGGCAGACAAGTTGTTAAAAGCTACCCTCGCCGAATAATTGCACCGGGGGGTAGGGGTCTGACAGTACCTTTTGCATTTTAAATTGTGATTTTTTTAGTGGGCAAAGAATTAAGTAAAAAAGTAAAGAAAATTTGCCATTTATAAAACCTTTTTATAAATTAAAAAATATATTTCAAATGTATTTATTTATTTTTTCGCCTATAAAACTAACTTAGAAACATTAAAATATCTTTACCTCTTTACTGGAAATAAATCATTATAAATCTATACTACATAAGGAATTATCGAAAAAGGTAAAAAATATACGCCGATAAAACCTACATGATTTTACAAAACAAAAAAAATAGGTAGATTTGCCATAATTTACAATGGGGGCTAGATTTTTTCCGTTTTATAAAATCGTGAAAAAGGTAAATAAACCTCGAAAAAACACCGCCGCCGGGCGGCGCGGTACATCACTGCGGCCTATTGACCGGCGCAGGGGGTATTTGTTAATATAAAGGGGGTTATTTCGGGCGGTAGGATAGTGGCTATTCCGCGTGGTTCGGGACCACGAGATCGCGGGTTCAACTCCCGCTCGCCCGAAATTCTAAAAGTGTCTCTAGGGCCGTATCCGCCGGGGGAAGCGTTTTTATTAGACTGTCAATGTCTTTTTGGTTGTAATACTCAACCATTGCCTCGGTAGTGTGCCCTGTCATGACTTGTAAATCACGGGCGGAAAGATTAAGACGCATCCTGGAAATATAAGTAAACCGCAGGGAGTGCGGGACTAATTTTCTACCGCCGGGAATAATCCCTGTTTTTTTTACTACATGGCCGGTTTTCCATGTGCCTGATTCAATAAGTTGTTTTCGCGTATAGGCAATACCGGCGTTAATTAACGCCCTGATAAAAACAACCTCTGCCGTATCTTGTCTTATCGGTTTACCGGCAATGGAAAAAATAAAATCTTCCGGGTCCAATGCCGCGCCTTGTAAATAGTTAAAAAGTAAAGACAATGTAAAATCGGGAATCCAAACGGCGCGTAATTTTGGATTTTCCGGCGTGCCTGTTTTGTTGTAAACCGTTCTATCACCGTTTCTTTTACAAAACCCGTCTACAATTAAAACTTTTTTTTCAAAAAGAATTTGTTTACGCCGGATTGCGCGGGCCTCCCCTAAACGCAAGCCGCCTGAAAGCGATAGTAAAAATAAAAGGAAAAATTGAATATCCGGAAAATTTGCGGGTTTAAAAAGAGCGGCTAATTCCGCGCTAGTAAAAATATCGGCTTTTTTGCTGTTACGTGCAAATGTGGGAAAATCGGGAGTGCGTGTTTTGCAACCATAACGCGGAGCCTCGGTATAAATTTCTTTTAGAATTGTTATATAGCGGTTTTTCCATGAGCCGGATCGTTTAATCTTCAAAAGGTGTGTTATAACATCCTCACTGTCAATATCTTTTAGCGCGTAATCCCCCCATTCTTTTATTATTCTTTCAATATACCCCCGGCTTTCCGTTAATGTTTCCAACGCTGTTGATTTTCCTAATTGGCGGCGGCGGTCTACGTGTTCGGAGCCGGGTATATACATTTTTTCGGCTATCTGCTTTAGTAATAAATTTTCGTTTATCGCGCCGGGAGCCGCCAACGGGGGGAGTGTCCTTATGTAACTTTCAGAATCCGATCTGTTTTTACATTTTGGGCAAGCCTTTTGAATTTTTTTTCCGTTGTTATCATAATAATAATAATACCAACGATAAAACACGTTTTTTTTCTTGTCAATTTTCTTTTTTCTAAATACGTGATAATCCATTACAGTTGACCTCCAGTTGACCTCTACCTGTTTTTAAGGCTTAAAAATTTTTGTAAGTCTATATCCTATAATGATTTATTTTTTTAATACGTTCAATCCCGAACCAAGCGCGCTACCAACTGCGCTACTGCCCGTGTTTTACAAAAAAAGGGGCTGTCCAATAAGTTTGAATTTTACCACGAACCACACGAACCAACACGAACAACGACAAGATATGTGCAAAAAGTTCGTGATGTTCGTGTGGTTCGTGGTAGAAATTTTTCTTCTCGGACAGCTGTCCTCCGTGGTTAAATTCTTCTTCTAG
>Ga0268262_10000597_pt1 | contig 47354 bp, 51 predicted proteins | sample TergutNc150P3_FD_190354 | JGI IMG/M metagenome (GOLD analysis project Ga0268262, IMG submission 190354) | Nasutitermes corniger P3 segment gut microbial community from laboratory colony in Florida, USA - Nc150 P3 (SPAdes) (version 2) | ecosystem: Host-associated > Arthropoda: Insects >... | reverse complement strand
TGAGCAAAAGCAGCTCCTGCGACCAGGGCAAACATTACCATGATCACAACACATTTTTTCAACATAATTCATTCCTCCTCAAGGACATTCTTTCCCCCATACGAGGGTTGTTTTTAAAGGGACGTTTAAATTCGACAGTTTTCAAAAGAGGCGATTTTTGGGAGATTTTTCGAAAATTCGGGGGTGGGGGTACTATTATTTTGATCGCAAACATAGGGGAAACCCCCTATTTTAGGTAGTTTGTTTAGGAGAAATGAATATTGTTTAGAAATTCGGGAGGAAAAAGTTATACTTTAGTTATACCGGAAGGGGCAAAAACAGGCAAAAGTTATACTTTTTTCATACTTTTTGGGGGGTAAAATGATAATTTTATACTTTGTTTTAAATATTAGTGGATTTTTTCGTATAGTAAAAAGGAAAATTTGACTTTTTTTATACTTTAGTTATACTCAAGAACATGAAAACAGCCATTTCTTTGCCTGATTCGATATTTTTTGAGGCGGAAGAGACCGCCAGAAACATGGGAATTTCAAGAAGTGAATTATACTTAAACGCCATAACGGATTATTTAAAAAAGAATAATCGTAATTATATTACTCAAAAGTTAAATGAAATATATAGCGCCGCTTACTATAAAGAAGATTTTACGATGATATCAAATGCGGCTATTAAAAATATAAAGGAAGTGACAAAAAATGATACGAGGTGAAATTTGGCTTGCAGAATTTAATGTATCTAACGAAATCAAAACAGGTTTAACCCGACCTGTATTAATAGTACAAGATAACAGTTTTAATAATAGCAGTATCAAAACTATTATTGTATTGCCTATGACATCAAATTTATATTTATTGGATGCGCCAGGCAATGTATTAATTCGCAGCAGAGAATCAAGATTGACAGACGATTCTGTAGTTATTGTTTCCAACTTATATGCAATAGAGCGCGAAAGGTTAAAACAAAAAATATCAAAGGTTGATAAAATAATAATGAAGCAAATAGAAGTAGGAATGAAATTAGCATTAGGAATTATTTAGTATTATGAGCGATAATAATACGGGAACAAAGCCGCCGTCAAAACCGCCGAATTGCCTTAAATGTTCCCACTTCAGAATTACATGGGACGCTGTTTTTCCCAGAGCTTGCGATATGTTTTCCATTAAATGCGCCAATTTGCCGTCTTTTGAAGTGTTCAGAGCGACAGGCGCAAATTGCCCGTCGTTTGCATTAAAAGCAGGATTAAAATAATTTTAGTAAATACCGAGGCAAGTACCGACGCCTCTTGCGGTATCAAGCATATAATGATCAAGCGGCACGCTTTTTACTTTGCCTTCGGGAATGCTTAAATCGACAGAATCAATCTCAGTGCCGTTTAAGGCGACCATGCGTCCGTAACTGCCTTTAGCCAAAAGTTCCACAGCGGCGGTTCCAAGACTTGTCGCGAGAACACGATCCGAAGCGCTGGGAACGCCTCCTCTCTGCACATAACCTAAAACAGTAGCTCTGGTTTCCATTCCTGTCTCTTCGCCGATTTCTTTCGCTACACGATACGCCACAGAAGGACCGTTTTCCGCCCTGTATTTTTTTCTGTCTTTTTTTTCCATTGCCGCTTCTTTAACAGATAACGCTCCTTCCGCAACAACAACTATCGAAAATGTTTTTCCGGTTTTTGCTCGCTGTTCAAGGTGGTTTCCAATGGCTCGTACATCGTAAGGTATCTCGGGAAGCAGAATTACATCGCCGCCGCCTGCGACTCCGGCATAAAGCGAAAGCCATCCCGCTTTGTGTCCCATCAACTCAATTACGATAACACGGCTGTGACTTTGCGCCGTTGAATGAAGACGGTCTATAGCTTCCGTACCGATAGAAAGCGCCGAATCAAAACCAAATGTTTTATCGGTACCGACAATATCATTGTCAATTGTTTTCGGAAGACCGATTACATTAAGACCTTCCCACGCAAGTTTATAACCGGTAGTGTTTGTTCCGTTGCCGCCAAGCACAACAATACAATCAAGTTTAAGTTTTGAATATGTATCTTTTATTGCGGAAATTTTTTCTAACGCGACTTCATCTTTATCGACTCGGCTGAAAGGTTTTTCCCTGCTTGAACCGAGGATTGTTCCGCCTCTCGTCAGAATACCGGAAAAATCTTCCGGCTGAAGAACTTTTGTATCTTCTTCGATTAAACCCCGAAATCCTTTAGCGATACCGACAATTTCCATTCCATAACGGTCATAAGCCGCACGGCATACTCCCCGAATAGCGGCATTCAATCCGGGACAATCTCCGCCCGCTGTTAAAATTCCAAACCTTTTTGTTGCGCTATGAGCCATAACGTATTTTATGATAAAACAATAAATTTTGCAAGTCTATTTTTTCGCTTCATTCCAGTATTTATCCATAATGTCTATATTCTCTTTTTTCATTTCCTGCCCTGTTTCTTTCATTTTCTTTTCTACATACTTAAACCGTTCGATAAATTTATTGTTTGTGCGGTTAAGAGCGGCTGACGGTTCAATTTTTAAAAAACGGCAAAGATTGATTACAGAAAAAAGCAGATCGCCTAATTCTTCTTCAGTTTCCGTCTCGTTTTTTGCGGCTTGTACTTCATCAAGCTCTTCCTTGATTTTTTCTATAACTCCTTCAATGTTCTGCCAATCAAAGCCTGTTTTGGCAGCTTTTTTTTGCAGTTTAAAAGCTCGATCCATAGGCGGAAGTCCGCCGCTTACTTCATCAAGCGCAGAATCTTTAGGCTTACGTCCTTCCTGTTTTACTTTTATTTCCGCCCAGTTGCTTAAAACTTCCGCGCTGTCTTTTACTTTTACCTCGCCGAAAACATGGGGATGTCTGCGTATCAATTTTTTGCTTACATTTGACAACGCGTCCGCTACGGAAAATTTTCCTTCCTGTTCATGCATATAACTGATCATTGTCGCAAGCAAAAATAAATCTCCAAGTTCTTCTGCGATATGAGAAGAATCATTTTCATCTATGGCTTCAAGACATTCGTAAGTTTCCTCGACTAACGATCCCCTAAGCGAAGACGGAGTTTGTTCTATATCCCACGGACAACCGCCGTCGGGATTACGCAACTTTATTACAATGTCGTATAATTCTTTGAACGCTTCTTCTGCCGTCATTTTTGTTCCTCGCCTTCCGTTTTATTGATTGTTATTTTCTTTTTCGCCCACTCTTTCAACAATGTTTCCGGCTCATTCTCGAAAGTCTGCATTAAAAGATTTGCGCCTGCGTCGAGTGTCGGCATAAGCGTCTCCTGCTCGTTTTTTGAGAAGTCCGACAAAACCCAATCGTAAACACCTTCCCCGCTTCCTTCACGCCCTCCGCCGCCGGGAATTCTTGAATCGGGGCGGCCTATACCGATTTTTATGCGCCAAAAATCCGCGCTGTTAAAACTTTTTTTCATAGAACGAAGCCCGTTGTGTCCGCCAAGACCGCCTGAATATTTTAAGGAAAGAACTCCCAGCGGCAATTCCAATTCGTCATGAATTACGATAATTTCTTTTACGTCAATTTTCAAAAACCCTGCGGCTGCCTGCACAGATTCGCCGGACAGATTCATAAATGTTTCGGGCATAAGAAAATGTTTACCATTATAAGAAGCGTACAGTCCCTTGTATTTTTTTTGCCACGAAAGAGAATCATAAAACGGAAGCGCCTGCGCAAACATACGTCCGGCGTTGTGTCTGTTATGTTCATATTCCTTACCGGGATTGCCCAGAAAGGCGGCAAGTTTTATCATTTCGCGCTCCTCTTGTTCGCCATAATAATTAACAGCGCAATATCTCCCTGCCTTACGCCGGGTATCCTCGCCGCCTGCCCCACATTCAGCGGTTTTACAGCCGCCAGTTTTTCCTTTGCCTCGGTTGAAAGCCCCATAACAGAAGCATAATCTAAATTCGGATCAAGTTTAATAGCGTCCATTTTAGCCGCTTTTGCGGCAAAGCGAATTTCTTTTTCTATATAACCGGCGTACTTTCTATCGAGCAAAGCCCTCTCCGCCAATTCAAGCGGATAACGGGACAACTCCGCGTCGTTTTCATCAAGTGAATAATCGGTCTGTTTACGCTTGGCAAGCAACTCATTTATCTCGTCCAACATTTTTATTTTTTCAAGAAAGCGTTCCCAGCGTATGTCGTCTACAAGCCCGACATCCCGCCCCTTGGGAGTGAGTCTTGTATCCGCCGTGTCATGGCGGAGCATAAGGCGGTGTTCCGCTCTGCTTGTAAACATTCGGTACGGTTCTTTTGTTCCAAGCGTTGTAAGATCGTCAACCAAAACGCCTATGTACGCTTCCGCTCGGCTTAACACAAGCGGCGGTCTTCCCATCATTTTCATTGCGGCGTTTATTCCCGCCATTAATCCTTGAGCGGCGGCTTCTTCGTAGCCCGATGAGCCGTTAGTCTGCCCCGCCGTAAAAAATCCCGCCAATCGTTTTGATTCAAGAGACGGATAAAGATCGAGGGGATCGATGTAATCATACTCGACCGCATAAGCGGGGCGGACAATTTTCGCTTCTTCAAGTCCGGGAATACTGTGAATAAAATCATGTTGAACGTCTTCCGGCAAAGAACTGGACGCTCCGTTCATGTACATTTCGTTAGTTGAAAGCCCTTCCGGTTCAATAAAAATATGATGCCTCTCCCGCTGAGGAAAACGAACAACCTTATCCTCGATAGACGGACAGTAACGAGCGCCCACTCCGGTTATTTTTCCGCCGAATAAAGGGGATCGATGTATATTCGCTTTTATAATTTCGTGAGTTTTTAAATTAGTGTAAGTAATCCAACACGGCATGGAAGGTCTGTCTTTTATAATGCCGTCCGCTCCCGTTTGAGCGCAAAAAGAAAACGGGCGCATTTCATCGCCGTCCTGTTTTTCCATTTTTGAAAAGTCGATAGAAGATTCCGCTATCCGCGCCGGAGTACCCGTCTTTAACCGTCCTACAGGAAAACCATAACGGCGAAGGGAACTGCCCAGTCCTGCCGCCGCTTCTTCCCCTAGCCGTCCGTGGGGAGCGTCATATTCGCCTATAAATATTTTCCCTTCCATAAAAGTCCCTGCGGATAGTATTACGGGCGGAGCCGTTATTCGGTGTCCTCTCGCCGTAACGATACCGCAAACTTTAGCGGCGTCTCCTTGCACGGCGGTATTTTTATCGGCGGCGTTTTCTATTATCAAATCCGTAACAGTGTCCATAAAAATTGTAAGGTTCTTCTGCTTTTCCAAAACAGATCGAGCCGCCATCTGGTACATTTGTTTATCAGCCTGCGCTCGGGGAGCTTGTACCGCAGGACCTCGGGAGCGGTTAAGCACTCGGTATTGAATCATTGTCGCGTCCGTCAACTTTGCCATCTCGCCGCCTAAGGCATCCACTTCTCGCACAAGGTTGCCTTTGGAAAGACCGCCGATTGCGGGATTGCAGGAAAGAGCCCCAATTCTGTCGGGGTTCTGTGTAACGAGGAGAGTGGAAAATCCAAGACGGCTTGTCGCTAGGGACGCTTCTATTCCGGCATGACCGCCGCCGATTACAATGGTATCGTAGTCCATGAGTGTTATCAGTAGTATAAAAGAATATGTAGATTTTTTCTATTCATATAGAAATATATTATCGTAAGGCGGATGAAACCCACGCCGTTAATTCGGTTCCTATAAAGGGGGTATTTTGCGATTCATTTTTATAGTTTAAAGAGTTATTTTTGGGTTTTGTAATTCTTAACTTAAAATAGGAGGAAAACAATGGAAAAAAAAATAATTTATATAAAAACCCAAAAAAATTGCCCTATTGCCGCCGACAAAAGAATATTACTTTTTAGGCGCGGGATTCGATACAACTCATATCCCCGCAAAGGAAAAATGTTACCTATTTGTTCTTAATAAAAACCAATTATAAGTTAATTTGGCTTGACTAGCATCAAATTTTTCTTATAAAATAAACTATGAAATTCTTAAAGAAAGTAACAATTATTTTATTTCTCGGTTTATTAGTCAGTTCTTGTCAAACTACCGGTCGTGTAAAAATAGATGATTTTACGGTAAACATGAATTCGCCGAAAATTACGGTTGGAGAAGTTGAATTGCAATTTGAAACGATGATGGGGATGGGTAAATTAAAAAAACAAAATGTTGATGTATTTTATTTTCCAAAGGAAGATGCCGTTTGTTTAACATATAAATATGAATTTTACACATATAATCAATTTTGGGACAGGAGAGGTAGGCGTGTATTTATAAGCGCTCTGCAAAAATATAACGAAGATTACGAAGCGCGTAATCTGGAAAGAAACACCAATAAGACACAACTGAAATACGGTACTGTCCGCGGATATCTGATTTGGCAGCAAGCAGCTTTCACTGTACAGGCGTTCGCAAATATGAATGTCGATTTAGGCTATACTTTCAAGGAGAGGTCGCCGTATTTTACAATATATCAGCGTGATACCGAATATATTGATGAAAATGCAAGAGATAATAACAGAATAAGCCCCAATCTGACCATGTACTTTACAAGAGCGCAAGCCGCAGAATTAGCGGAAATATTTGAGCAGTATGTAAATAATTTACCGAGCGATTACGAAGAACCGCCGTCTCCCGGAAAAAAAGACGATATTCCCAAAGACATTTATTAAAAACCTACTCGACTATTTTGCTTTGTACGGTTAAAATAAATCATGATACAAAAAGAAGAACTGCAGCGATGTACGGCTATCATCGCTGAATGCAGAAATGAGATGGCACGCCGAATTTCCGGGCAAAAGGAAATGGTTGACGGGCTTTTAACCGCCCTTGTCGCAGGCGGGCATATTTTGTTGGAAGGCGTTCCGGGACTTGCCAAGACCCTTGCGGTTAAAAGTCTTGCGGAAATCACGGGACTTGAATTCAAACGTATTCAATTTACCCCCGACCTTTTGCCCGCAGACCTTACAGGTACGATGATTTGGGAGCAGGCAAACGGCAGGTTCTCCGTGCGCCACGGTCCCGTTTTTGCCAATGTAATTCTTGCGGACGAAATTAACCGCGCTCCCGCAAAAGTGCAGTCCGCTCTTCTTGAGGCAATGGAAGAAAAACAGGTAACAATCGGGGAAGACACTCATCCCCTGCCTGATCCTTTCTTTGTTCTTGCGACAGAAAACCCCATCGAACACGAAGGAACTTATTCCCTGCCCGAAGCCGAGCTTGACCGTTTTTTAATGAAACTGCTTATTTTTTATCCGCAGCCGGAAGAAGAATTGGAAATCGTAAAAAACAGCCCGCTTTTTTCCGTTTCTTCAGCTAACAAGAGAGATGCGCTTTCTCCCGTGCTAAACAGGGAAAATCTTTCTCTGCTGCGCAATGCGGCGGATTCCGTTCATATTGACGATGATATAAGCAAATATATTGTGTCGGTTGTAACCGCCACACGTCCTGCGTCAACAAGGCAGGTTCTTGCAGAACTGCAGCAAAAAAACGAAAATACAAAAACAGACGCGGAAAGCGTGTATCGTTATGTGTCATTCGGGGCGTCTCCTAGAGCTTCTATAGCATTATACAAATGCAGCAAGATTTTGGCGATGTTTGAAGGGCGCAACTATGTAAGCCCCGAAGACGTAAAAACAGCGGCTCTTCCTGTTTTACGGCACAGATTAGCGCTTTCATACGAGGCGGAAGCGGAAGGCATGGATGCCGACGCTGTTATAACAAGAATATTAAACCATGTTCCTGTTCCGTAAGAAATTTTAATATGGAAACAAGCGATTTACTTCGGACTATTATCAATCTTCCTCTTTCTTCAAGAAATCTTGCCGAAGAAATGTTAGCAGGAAATTTCAGCTCTATCTTTAAGGGACAGGGAATGGAATTTGACGAAGCTCGGCATTATGAGCCGGGCGATGATATTAGATCGATAGACTGGAACGCAAGCGCCCGTTTCGGCATTCCGTTTGTAAAAATGTACCGTGAAGAACGAGAGCTTACCATTTTGCTTTTGCTTGACGTTTCCCCTTCCATGCACAGAACGCACATAGCGCATCAGGGGTTAAGCCCTTACGAGCAGGCGCTAATCTGTGCGGCGTTAATCGCTTTTTCCGCAGAACATACAGGGCAGAGGTTGGGAGCGTTTTTATTTGACAAGGATATCGAAAAAGTTTTTCCGCCCCGCAAAGGACGCAAGTCTTTAATGTCGATAGTTATGACTGCGCTTCAGTATCAGAACAATATTCTGCCCCGCAGGTCTCCTTATGGAAGCGATATCGCTTCGGCGCTGACGGGAGCGCAGAGACTCTTAAAAAAACGCTCGCTTGTTGTGCTTATATCGGATTTTTACAGTATTAACTGGGAACAGGAAATGGACAGTCTTTGCAAAAAACACGATTTAATAGCGATAAAAATTTCCGATCCCGACACTCTTCCCTTTAATGGGCTTGTAACACTGGAAGACCCCGAGACAGGCGTTCGTATAGAAGCGCCCGCAGGTCTTGATTCATTCAAGGAAAGTTGGGCAAGCTGGCTCGAAGAAAAATCAATTCATTGGGAATCACAGTGCAAAAAAAGCGGGGCTGCGTTTTTGAAACTTTCTACGGAAACAGACGCCCCTTCCGCTTTGATAAAATTTTTCGGAAGCCGCTCTCTTAACAGATACAGAAATCGGAAAAAGAAATGAAAAAATATTCATTTTTTATTTTATTTAATTTTATTTTAATTTGCGCCTTGCATGCGCAGAGCGCAGGCGCGTATCTTATACCAAGATTGATATATGTCGGAGACCCTGCGTCTTTTGTTCTGCCGCTTCCTGCTTCTGCGCAAAACGAAGATTTTGTTATTACATCATACGATAAAGACTTAATGCCGACAGACCCGAATATCGACTTTCACAGAGTAATTTTGGAGCGGCGCACTACGGGAAGCAGATTGATAATTGAATTTACGCCCTTTGCGTCAGGTGTTTTGTCATTGCCGGGCATAGAAATAGGAGACGAATATTTTTTCGGTTTAACAATTACGGTAAATTCATTGATAGACATTCATTCCGCTCCCGTGCTTTCCGCTCCTACTTCCGCTCTTTCCATGCCGGGAACAGCGGCAATGCTTTACGGCTCAATGACTGGAATAGTTCTTTTTATTCTGCTGACATTTTGGTTCATTTTTAAGGGACGAGCCGTCATAAAAAAATTACGGATAAAATGGAAAAGACGCAGGGTTTTCAAGTCGATGAAAAATACGGAAAAACGACTGCGAAGATCGCTGGCAAAGGGAGCGGAAAAAAGACAAATCCTTGACAAACTTTCCAATGAATTTAAAGCTTTTCTTTCTATCCTTACCGAAAACGACTGCCGCGCCATGACAGCCCGCGACTTTATAGAATTCTTTTCATCTTTGCCTAAAGATTTATTTGCGACACAGGAAGACACAGCGTATTTTCTTGGAAGTTTTTTCCGTAAGTGCGACGAACTGCGCTTTTCCGGCTCCGATATTGACGACAAGGCAATACTCCGCTTGTTATCGGAACTTCATCTTTTTACATGCGCTCTGGAAAAAAGCGACAAAGATTCAAGGAGGGCGGCGTGAATTTCGGTTTTGATAACATATTTATTTTTATCAGCGCTATTTTTATCATTCCGTTCGCCTCGGTTATTTTTTCACGCATGAAAGACCCTTTTGTAGCGGCTATTCCGCTCGGCGCTCCCGGCGGAGTCCCATTCAAAACTTCACATATAAACGGCATTGTCAAACTGCTCAAGTTCATGGAATTGGCGGGATTGTTCTTGCTTTTTTTCAGCGCCGCAGGTCCTTCCATGAAAACTTCGGAAATTGTCTGGCTGAACCGAGGGGCGGATATAATGTTTATTTTAGATGTCAGCCCGAGTATGGCGGCGCTTGATATGGAAGGAAAAAACCGTTATGAAGCGGGCAAAAAATTGATCATGGAATTCGCTAACAAGCGCCCTACAGACAGCATCGGACTTGTAGCGTTCGGCGAAGATGCCGCTCTGCTTATGCCGCCCTCTTCGGACAGGCAGGCGCTGGAATTGCGTCTTGATCAGCTTCGCATAGGAGAAATGGGAGACAATACCGCTCTCGGCATGGGAATTGCCGTCGCAGCGTATCACCTTGATAAATCCGCCGCAAAGCGAAAGATTGCGGTTTTAATAACAGACGGAGAAAGCAACGCAGGTTCTATACATCCCGAGACAGCGGCGGACTTGTTACGTGAACTTGGAATATCATTTTGGGTTATCGCCGTAGGTTCGATGGGAGAAGTGCCGATAGATTATATCGATCCTTATACAAAAATAAGACGAACAGGCATTTTCGATTCCCGCTATGACGCGGAAAGTTTAAGGCGTTTAGCCGCCATTGGGGGAGGCTCTTTTATAACCGCCGTAAATGCGGACGCTTTTGCCGCCGCTTTTTCGCAGTTAGACGATTCTGAAATAACAGTGCAGAGGTCTCGTGTCATAAACCGCATGACTTCCGTATCTTTTCAATTTTTATTAGCCGCCGTTATTTTACTGGCGAGCGTAAAAGTAATAAGACGGTTTATATTGAGGGCTGTGATATGACATTCGACGACGATCTAAAAAAGAAATTGCTTATCTCAAGAATTTTATTTCTTTTATTTGTAGTCTTTGCCATTATCGCTCTTACGGGTCCCAAATGGGGAATGGGTTACGCTCCTATGGAATACCGCAAAGGGCTTGATGTTATTTTCGCCATTGATGTCTCCCGCAGTATGGACATTCGAGATGCGCAAACAAGTTCACGTACCGGTTTTCAGTCCCGTCTTGAGCGGGGCGTTACAATCGCAAGAGAAAGCCTTAACGCCGTTTCGGGCGCTCGTTTTGCCGCCGCAATAGGACGAGGAAGGGGATATTTGGCTGTTCCGTTAACTTATGACACCGAAGCCGCAATGCTTTTCCTTGAATCGCTGGATGTTTCTTCCATGACAGGCAGAAGCACAAATCTTGAGTCTTTAGTTGATGCGGCGATAGAAGCTTTTCAATCCTCATCTCCCGCCAGAAAAGTAATTGTTCTTATTTCGGATGGCGAGTCTCATGCGGGCGTTTTAAGAAACGCTGTTAATCATTGCGTCCGCAACGGCATTGTTTTGAACACTGTCGCCGTCGGCAGCGACGAAGGCAGGCAAATAACAGCGCAAGTTAACGACCCCGATTCTCCGTCTGTGTTGAGCAAAAGAGATTCATCTACGATGAAAGCTATTGCCGAAAGAGCGGGCGGCATTTATATTGACGGAAACCGTGAAGACGCGGCTTCCTCTCTTTCTTCTCATCTTCTTTCACTTGCGCAAGAAACAGGGAGCGAAAACAGAAAACAAGAGCCGAAACAAAGAAGATCGTTATTTATCATACTTGCCATTATTGCTTACGGAGCGTCAAAATTCGTTACACGGCAATCGCAGAAAAAACCTTTACAGCGATTATCCGCCGCAGGAATTATTGCGCTGTTTTTCTTGTCTTCATGTTCCGACGGCAAATTGCTTCTTCTTCAAGCCAACTATTTGAATGTGTTGGGCAAATATGACGAGGCGCTTACACCGTACTTAAAAGCGTTAAATTACGAAGAGTCGGCGCCTTACGCCGAATACGGTCTTGGGCTTACTTTTTATCAGCTTGACGAAGGAAAAGCGGCGTTAAACCGCTACAACGAATCGCATAAACTGCTGGAAAAATATTCAAGTAACGAACACAGAGAGTTAAGGTTCAGAAACCATTATAATTCCGGCGTAATATATTTTGAAGAAGGAAATTATCATTCCGCCGCCGACGCATTCAAAGAAGCGTTAAGAACTGACCCGAAAAGACTGGACGCAAAACGAAATTTGGAATTAAGCCAAATGTCAATGTCGATGGAAATAAACTCGGAAAGCCGCACGGGAAACCGAGAAGAAAGCAGAGAAATTCTTTTTGGCTATCTAAAGCAAGATGAACTGCAAAAATGGAAAAGCAAAGAATGGTCGCCCGAAGATAATTTTACAGGCGCCGATTATTAGATAAAGATTTTTATTTTCTAGCCCGAATTATCATTACATCGCCGCAATTCAGGCGTTTTGCCAGAATATCGGCTATTTTTTTTACGGGTTTTGGCGCGGCTCCTGCCGCCAGTCCGCCCCATGAGCGGCAGGTTTCAACTCTAAAGCCGGCGGTTTTCAGCATTTTTTTTAATGTGCGTCTTGAAAATAAATAAAGGTGATCGAAAATTGCGGAACGCCAGCGGCTGCCGAAAAGACGGGATTGAAAACCGCTTATGTCGGGGGTTGTGATAAAAATAATGCCGTTGGGTTTTAAGATGCGGTATGTTTCTTCCAAAAATGTTTTTGGATCGTTTAAGTGCTCAATCAAATGAGACGCAAGGATAATATCAAAACTGCCGCTTGGAAAATGATTTTCTTCAAGCGGAATATTGCTCACGTCAAGTTTGCGCTCGTTTTTTGCGTAATCGGCGGAAGGAGAGATTTCTACGCCTGTTACACGCCATCCATTGTCACGAAGGGAAGCAATCAGAGCGCCTGTGGCGCAGCCGATGTCAAGGATTGAAGGGGCTTCGGCGTGTAATTTTTCCGCAGAGGCGAAAAGTTTTTTCTCCGCTTTGGAAAAACCTGCGTCTTTTAACGCTAACTGCTGAAGTTTAAGAAAAGCGGCTTCGTTTGCAAGTTCATAGGAAAGATAATCTTTTCCGTAAACACTGCTGTAACGTGAAAGTATTTCATTTTTATCGGGCTGAGGGTTTCTTTGCACAAGTCCGCAATGTTTGCACTTAACAAAAGAAAATCCTTCGCATTCAAGAGCGGGCTTGAAAATCAAACTGCCGCAAAGAGCGCACGGACGTATTTCGCTTTTTACGCCGCTTGCCGGCATCGACCATGTTTTCACTTTTTTCTCAATTTATATACAAGCGGTTTACAGCGGTTCTTGTTGCGCCCGATACGTCTTGCACGATAATTTCCATTGTTACCTGCCCTCGTGTCAAAAAAACTTCGGCGGCTTCAAAGGACGGAAAGCCCGAATATATCTGCTTTGCGGAAACAAGTCCGTTGCGTGAAACCATTAAAACTCCGTCTCTCGCCGAGACAGCTTCAAAACTTAAAGAACTTACTTCCGTGCCGTTTATTAAACAAACAATTTTCTGCGGAGCGAATTGACGTGAAATCGCGCTTGGCGACAGCGGCACTCCTCCCACTGCGTTGACAATTACTTTGTAGCGTCCTTGCGTCAAGTTATACGATTGCATCGTCAATCCCTGACTGTTACGCAAATCTATCGTAAGTATCTGCGGAGGACGGGTTTCTCTCTGCGGAGTAATGATCATTGAGGGGTTTATCCAACGGCGTTCACGTCTGTCGAAGAGCATGAAATAAAATCCGTTCTGCGCCGACCAGCCTGAAACGCCGGAAGACGCAATCGCCTGCTGTTTTTCAATCTGCGTCTCGGTTACGGGATTTATAGGATCGGCGTAACGGCTGTAAATACTGATTAATCCGTCCCCGTGATCAATAGCTGTCCACGCTCCCAGCGGAGACGGAAGACGTGATGCGTTGTCGTTCTTTTTTCGGGAAAAAATTATTTCTCCGCTTTCGGCGGCAAGAATGTCCGTTCCCCCGCTGAAAACCATTCCCAAAACAGGCATTCCTCTGTCGTTAGAACCGAAATTGCGCACAAGCGCGGCGTTCTCGGAGGGCCAATTTAACGCATGTACCGAAAAAATAACGCAAATGTAAATAAAAAACGCTGTTATGCGTAATACAAATTTTCTCATTTTATTTTTCCTCCAAAGAAAAGGAAATTAAAGCCGTTCCGCCGCCCGTTACAAGCGTCGAGTTTCTTCTGCCCAGAAAAACATTATCGCTCTTGAACGAAGCTCTTAAAAAAACCAAATCCGCTTCGGCGTTTCCCAAAAATCCAAACACCCCTTCTCTTGGAAACTGAATTCCCGTAAATCTTTTTTCCTCTGCGGGGTGTGAAGTAATCAAAAAGAAAACTCCCTGATTTCCCGAACCGTCAACGGCGGCGACATTTCCTTCCAACGGAATAAATATTCCCCGCCTTGATTTAATCGTATAACAGCCAAGTCCGCCGACACGTTCAAAAACAACGCGGCGGTCGTTATCGGCAAATAAAATATGAACAGGTCGTCTGAAACCGTCTCCGACAGATTCATGGTAGATAACTTTATATTCGCCGCCTGCGCTTCCAAAACGCTCAAACAGAAGGAAACGCTGTTGTTCAACGCCGCATACAATTCCTATATGAGAGCCGTTTTTGGAAACAGCGCAGCCCAAAATTACCGAATAGCGGGAGCCGCCCGGTTCAAAGTAATAAACACGTTCTCCTTTCCCGTTAAAAACCTCAACCGCCCCGTCAAGAGAGCCTGTAACGACAAGATCGGATGCGGCGTCCATACAGGTAAGAGGAGCGCCGAATTCATAAGTCCAAAGAACATTTCCGTTTTCGCTTATTTGCGATAACGAGTTCTGCTCGCTGCCAAGAATAAAAATTCTATTATCGAGTAAAATAGGATAGCCTCTTGTATTTTCAATATTGATCTTCGTATCGTCTATAATATTGTTAATCACAATATTGGCAGGTTCGGCGGGGTACTCCGTCCACATATTTGGAGAAAGATAAATATCGTTAATTTTAGCCCTGTTTATGGCAAATTGCCCTTGAGCGTCAACATAACCGAACCGTGAGCCTAGTGTAAAAGGAAGAAGCGTGTCCGATAAAACGCCCGAATTGTTTTCTGCGGATTTATTTTCTTCCTGCAAATAAGAGGCTTGAGGACTTGCCGCCAAGGATTTTATCCATCTGAAAGAAAGCACAGTTTCTTTATGGACAGGACGGGCGGCTGTAAAAAAATAGACAATAAAAATCAAAATAATTATTAATACTTTAACTCTGTTCTTTTTTTGCGCCAAAGGAACACCTCTACCTTATTAGTAATTTTCATTATATAATAGAAAAAACAAGGAGACAAGCATGATCGATAATAATCAAATGGATCAATTATTTGCCCAAGCGAGGCAGATAGCGGATAAGGCTTACGCTCCCTATTCAAAATTCAGGGTAGGCGCGGCGTTACTATGCGAAGACGGAACTGTTATTACAGGCGTTAACGTGGAAAACCGTTCTTTTGGACTGACAATCTGCGCCGAAAGAAACGCTATTTGCGCCGCAGTCACAAAGGGGCATTTGCGTTTCGCCGCTCTTGCCATCTCTACTCCCGACTCTGTTGAACCTACCGGTCCTTGCGGCGCTTGCCGTCAGGTAATAAGCGAATTTATGCCCCCTGATACCCCTGTCCGTTTTGCCGGAAGCGGCGGAAAACAGGTAAATACCACCGTAGGCGAGCTTTATCCGTTTGATTCTCTTCATGAATTGATGAACAAATAATCGATATTGATTGAAAATATTGACTTATAAACGAATTTATTGACATTTAATGCCATACTGTGCAATAATGTATATTATGGCAGATGACGATATACTCACATTGGAAGAAGTTGCAAAGTACCTTCGTGTATCGGAGCGGACAATTTATGACTGCGCTCAAAAGGGCGAAATTCCGGCGGGCAAAATAAGAACGGCTTGGCGTTTCAAAAAATCGGAAATCGACAAATGGGTCAATGAAAAACTGGTATCCACCTCGTTACATCCGCAAATAACTCCCGTAAACGCCGAATCCATTTTATCGCCGCACCGTGTAATTTTTATGAATTACTCGAACAAAAGAGACGCTCTTTTGGCGTTGGCGGAAAATCTCGCAGCCGCCCCGCAGGTAAAAAACAGGCAGGAACTGTCTACCGAAATCTTAAAACGAGAGGAATTGATGAGCACCGCTATTGGCTGCGGAATTGCCATTCCCCATGTCCGCCTTTCCTCGATTACCGATCTTGTAGTCTCTGTCGGAATAAGCCGCACAAATATTGTCGATTTTTATCCTTTGGACGATGAACCCGTAAAACTGGTCTTTATGATTGCGGCGGCGCATAGCCAACACGCTTATTATCTTCAAACTTTATCTTGGTTCAGCACCCGCTTGAAAAACAAGAAACTAAGAGACTCTCTATTGCAAGCGCAAACAGAGCAACAGGTTTACGATTTTCTAGTCAAAAACAACGCCTAGCCAGTGGTTTGGATCGCTTACATCCTGCGCTATCAGTCCGATTTCGACATTCGCCGTAGTTTCGGCTACAAGCCATTTTACACCGTTAGACTCAAAACGAGCGCCGCTTCCGCCAACATCGACAAGCCCCATTGCGTGGCTGTATTGGCGTGAAATCATCATTGCGGCTCGCATACCTGCTTGTGACAGCAAAATAGCGCAAATCATGGCTCGGCTGTCGCAGTCTCCTCTGCCTTCGGTAATGGCAGTTACAAGATTTAAAAAATCGCTCCCTTTTTGTGTTCTTTCGTATTTATAATTCTGCACAAGATTTAACGCCCTTTGCGCAAACGCCCTTCTTTCAGCGTCTCCGCCGGAAGGCGGCGCTCCCCAACTGCGTACAATCATGGAAGCGATATTCGCTATTCTGTCGTAAGAATCACGGTAAATCGATCTGTAATAACGTATCCACGCCGCCTGCCATTTGTCCGAATTAACATAATTTTGAAGAAGCTGAAATTCCCGTTCTATAAAAACCTGCGAGGCTTCGGCGTCATTTTCTCGGATTAAAATATTTACGTTGCCTGTCGCTATAACCGCCCTTTTTTGCCCGCCTCTGGGATAACTGTAATCGATTATTGGTCCGGGATAACGGCGTTCCGCTTGAGATGGGCAGATCGAGTCTAGCGCCGACAAGTGAAACATTTCCAGCGCTTTTTCCTTGGCAGGACCGTAGGCAAGAGCGATAAGTATCGGCTGCATGCCGTTGTTTTTGTCTAGTTCCACGGCAAAAGCCAAACCGTCATATTTGTCGAATGTCAATTTCATAACTGCGGCTTGTCTGTTATTGTATACAAAAAAATCGACATCGCCCTTATTTCCTATTCTTTTGTGTACGTCGCTGACCAATTCCTTAATACCGGAATAGCGCACGTAAACCGCAATGTCAAACATCGCCCCGTTCGGACCTTCGAACGAAAAACTGTCTCTTGCGTCTCCGCCGGCGTATTCGTACCCTTCGGGAAGATCGATAAAAAAGCCCCATGTAGGCGAATACATGGGTTCCGCAAAACTCAATACAGGTATAAAAAACAGTAAAATAAAAAAACGTTTCATGTTAATATTATCGGAGTGAAAAACATAGAAATTCTGTATGAAGATGATAATATTATCGTTGTAAACAAGCCGTCCGGGCTTGCCGTTCAGGGGGGAAAAGGGGTAAAAACCTCGTTGGATACGCTCCTTGCCGAGATCCGAGACCCCGCCCCACTGCTTGTTCACAGACTGGACAAAGATACCTCAGGGGCGCTGTTGGCGGCAAAAGGTCGTGAAAACGCCGCTTATTTTTCAAGTTTGCTTAACAGCCATAAAATCACAAAACAGTATATCGCCGTCTGCGCAGGGCGTCCGAAAAGCGAAGAAGGCGTAATTACCGACAAACTGTTAATTCACGGCAATTTGAAGAGTTCTGAAACCAGATACAAAGTAATAAAAACCTCTGTTTTTACGGAGGAAAATCTTGAGTACTCCGTTCTGGAAATCGAGCTTGGCACAGGAAGGATGCATCAAATTCGCCGCCATCTTGCCATGAACGGAAACCCCATACTAGGCGACGACAAATACGGTGATTTTTCGCTGAACAAAAAATTACGAAAAAGCGCAGGGCTTAAACGCCTGCTCCTTCATGCTTCAAGGCTGATCATTAAAGACAAAATTAACGCCGATATACGCGCGCCGTTACCGCAATACTATTCCGATTATATACAGTTGACTTAAATGCGTATTTTTTCCACAATTAAGCAGCTATGGAAGATAAACTTCAAACTCCTGTAACACGCCACTGGCTTGAAAGTTTGAGTACGGAGCAGCTAGTCAAGCTTGCCGACTCTTACGGAATAGATATTCCTCCCGGACTGGAAAGAATTTTCATTATTGAAGAAATATTGGAAGTTTCCAGTATTGACGAGCGGGAAACTGTTGAAGACATGGAAGTAAATGAAGATTACTCCGAAACCGCCGCCCTGCCGAGTCAATATAATATCTCATATATCGAAGTAATGATCAGAGACCCTCTTTGGGTTTTCGCCTTTTGGGAAATAAAAAAACATGACAGGGAATTGCACGAAAATTCGGACGATTTTAACGGTTATTGCCTGCGGCTCATTCCTCTGGATAAAAACTGCAAAGAAAAAAATCCGGGCGAAAGTTCTTTTACCGTAGCTGTAGGAGCGGAAGACAGAGGCAGATATTTAGGCATTGTGGAACATTCAACGCAAAACTCGGATTGCTATATTATACAGCTTTGCGTAAACAAGGGCGATGTTCTTTTGCAAATTGCGGTTTCACAGCCTTTCTTCCTGCCCAAACCGTATAATAACGATATTATCGCGGAAATGAGCAACAACCCTTTAATCCGTCTTTCGGGAGCGCGAGATTTATCAATAATAAAAAATACAGACCGCCAATCTGCGGTTAAAAGGCAGTAAATATGGATTTTCATTATGCGATTTCTTTTGTTCTCGAAGCCCATTTGCCTTTTGTAAGGGAATTTCAAAAAGACGACGATTTATCCCAAGCGGGCGAAGAAAGCCGCTTCTTTGAATATGTCAGCGAAACATTGCTTCCGTTCCTTGAAATGCTGCACCATCTGGAAACAGATCATGTTCCGTTTCGCTTTGGTCTTGCGATTTCTCCCGTCCTTATCCACCTTTTAACAGACGATCATTTGCAAAGAAAATATTTATCTTACATTGACAAGCAAATAGAATTCGGAAGACAGGAAATTGAACGGACTGCGAATAACGATGAATTAAACAAATTGGCTCAGCGTTATTACAACACAATCGTAGACAGAAGAATTGCGTATACTGAACGCTACGAAAGAAATTTATTAAAAGCGTTTGATTTTTTCAGGCGCAAAGGCAAACTTGAAATTCTCGCCTCTTGCGCAACTCACGCTTTTTTGCCGTTTATAAGCCACAACAGCGAATCTTTGCAGGCGCAGATGGAAATCCCTATTGCCGCTTACCGCCGTTATTTTGCGGGCGCTCCGCAAGGGTTTTGGCTGCCCGAACTTGGATGGTCTTCAGCGTTAGAACCTTATTTAAGGGACTATAACTTTTCTTACACCGTCGTAGACAGCCACGGTCTTTTGTTCGGAAACCCGCAGCCGAAAAAAGGAACTTTTTATCCCGTAAAAACACATAGCGGCACTTGCGTTCTTGCGAGGGATTTATACGCTGTGCGTGAAATAGAAAAAATTACAAAAGACGATATATTCCGTAACAACGACAGAGATGTCGGCTATGAAATGCCGCCTGAAACCGTAAAAGCGTTTTTAAGTTCCGAAGGAGAGCGGCATAGAACAGGTTATAAATACTGGCAGCGTACAGGCGGCAATTATAATCCGCAAGCCGCAACCGGCAAGGCGTCGGAGTACGCAAAAATATTTTTGCAAAACACAATTAACCGTTTGGAAGAAGCGTCAAAACACATGGATGAAACTCCGTTAGTCCTTTACGCAAATAATGCGGGTTTCTTCGGAAACCTTTGGCACGAAGGTTTTCAATTTTTAGAAACGCTTTTCCGCCTTGCCCATGAATACAAAGATTTAAAATTTATCAATCCCGGCGAATATATCTTTAAGCAGGAATTTTCCAAAATACCGATTGTTTCCCCTGAATTTTCATCAGGCGGCATAAACGGTTACGCCGAAACATGGCTTGATGTTTCCAACGACTGGATTTATCCCCACCTTGCCCGTTCTATGGAACGAATGACGGAATTGGCGGAACGTTTCCCCGATGACACAGGATTAAAAGAAAGAGCGTTAAATCAGGCGGCGAGGGAAATACTGCTTGCCCAATCTTCCGACTGGGCTGCGCTTTTATTCAAACAGGACTCAACCGAATATGCCGCCAATCAAGCGGAAAACGCCCTTCGCAATTTTACAACGATATATGAAGCGCTCGGCAGTAATTACATCAGCACAGAATGGCTTACCACTTTGGAACGAAGACACAATATTTTCCCGCATATAAACTATAGAGTTTTCAGACGCAAAAAGTAATGTAAAAAGGCGAAGCCTTTTTGCTTGGAGTTTTGCCAAAGAGCAAAAATCTAGAAATCCAATTTATAAAGGTCTTCTATTTTTTGTTTTATACTTTCACGGGTTTCCAGCATATCAAGGCTTTCACGGGCAGGCTCAAATCTGGGATCAAGTTTGAGCGCTTCTTCCCAACACGCTTTTGCGTCGTCAAGATTTCCCTTTGAATACGCGTCAAGACCCAAAAGATACAATTCATCTACTTTTTTAGATAAAACCCCTCTGCCTCCGTCGCCTAAATCAAAACGCACCGCAAGACTTATTCTGTTAAGAGGCTGTAACTGTGTAAGCAAATCCAGAGTATAATTTATGTCAAAAGCGATTTTATTCATGTTGACTGCGCTGCCAACAGTAATGCGGCTGCTTCCCGGTTTTACCATCACGCCCGCTCTCATAGATAAAAAATTTGTAACATTGACAGACATGCCTAAAGCCCCGAAAGGCGACTCGGAAAGAGAAGGATCTGTCATATTAAACGGGAGCGAAAAATCAACGCCGAAAGTCAGCGGACGAATGGGTTTATATGAAAGCGCGGCGACGATTACGGTCGGCAGTGGTTCTTCCAGAGCGGGCGGACCAAGGTTGCGGACAACAAGAGCGACGGACGCGTTTTTTTCCCTTGAATGGTATCCCTTTAGCATATTAAATCTTGTAAGCAATCCGATATCCGCCATAACCATTGCGGCGGATTGGGAAGCGCCTGAACCTTTAATTACATTGTCAAATTCGTCGGTATAATCGGGCATGGAGCGAAAAGCGCCTTTTAAGTTCATACCAAGCGACAGCCCCGAGAAATAATGCCCCGAAAAAAAGTTATAAGAAGTGTTTAAAACAGCCACACCTTCCGAATAATAACCGCCCGACACTCTTTCTCCGTAATAATTGTACTCGGTAAAGGGGGTATAAAGCCATTTTGCGCCTGCGGCAATGCCCAAATTCCCGAAACGAGAGGCGTAAGCTATACCCTCAACCTTTACATCCGCTATCCAGTTGTTGTGGAAAAACGCCAATTCCGACTTTTCCAGCATGGACGAACCTGCGGGGTTAAATTCAAGGAATGAAATATCGTCCGAAATTGCGGAAAAAGCCCCCGCCATGCCCTCGGAACGCCCCCCCATGGGGATATTTAATATTGGAAAAGCGGTTAAACCCGCGTTATCATCAATCCCGTAAATATTATTTAAATAGTCCGATATATTTCCGTAAGTATCCTGACTGTCGTCAGCCCATAAGGCAAAAAGAGGAGAAAAAAGCATAAAAACGGCTAAAATAACCGTTATTTTACGGGTTGTCATTACATAGTTCCTTGCCTTTTAACAGGCGGTCTTTTAATGCTCCTTACCGCTAGGGCGTCCTGCCGTTTTGGCATATATATAATATAATCGGAAAATAGTAAAAAAAACAGTATATTCAAAAGAAATATAATAAAAAATACGATAATATATTATAGTATATTAATTATAATGGCAAAATTTATCCACAAAACGGCTATTATTAGGATTTTCTCAATTTTGTTGCTTTTTACGGCAATAACACCTGTTTTCGGCGGGGGCAGGCATGATGCCGATCTGTCCAGAGCGGACAATCTTATCAAAGAAGGAAAGTACGAAGAAGCAATATCGATATTAAGCGAATACGCAAAACAAAATCCTGACAAGTTTGATCTTGCCCAACAGAGAATTCGCAAAATTTATAAAATGCAAAATGATTTTAACACTACTGCTGATGAATTGATAAATACTGTTTTAAACGAACCTGAAAACGCTGAAAAAATTTATGAGCTGTCAAAACAACTTAATACTCCTGAAAGCGAAAAAGATCCGCTCCTTAATAATTTTGTATCCAGAACTCATGAATTAGCCAAGTTTAACGTAAACAGAAACAGGTTAGCTGATATTTTTAAAAGAGGTCGTGATTTACTAAACAAAGGCGATTGCGCGTCCGCCATTCGGGTCTATGCGGAAGGCATGGATTTTATGCGAGATGAGTTTTTCGAGGCGGATTACGGAGAAGGCATTGAAAGCGATGTCAGGCGGGAAACCGAAAGAATCAATACGATACTCGCTTCTTTTCAGCAAATAAGCTCGCAGATGGGAACACTTTCCGCAGAACTGGTTCGTGTAATCAACTCGGGGAATTTGACCGGAGCAAACGAAGTTATAAGCAGGTTGACTCCCGCAATGGACAGATTTATAGCGTTAAAACAAGACCTGTATTCGGCTGATATGATTCTTTCCAGACTTCTTAACAGAATCAGGGAAAGAGAACCCGACATGATCGAGCAAAACCATATTTCATTTATAAGAATAAGCATTAACGGACGAGCCGATGAAAACATACAAGAAGGAATGTTGGGAGCGTTTGACACTTATTGGAATAATTCAATAGGAGCTGTTCTTAACGCAATTACGCAAAATCTTCAAAAGATGAACTCAACGTCGCTTGCGGCATTTAACAGCAAAGATTATCCCGCCGCAGTTTCTTCTTTGAACAGAACCGCCGATTTTGTGAATCTTTCTCCGCAGTTTTTTGACAAACACAGACAGCTTTTTGCCGGCGGAAGACCGCAAATATTAACTCTTTACGGAAATAATATTTTGCGTGAAGACATTCCGCAGTATCTGGAAATAAGGGCGTTGGGCGAAGCCAACAATATTCTTGTGCAGGCGGCAAATACAGGAATGCGCTTGAATATCGATCGCACATTTATGGCACGATGGCGAGAAGGTTCAATTACGGCTGTTCAGGCGTTAAGCTCCGAACAGCAGACAAGAACGACAATTACAGAAATACAGAACACTATAAACGTCATAAGAACAAACGGTAATCGAATAAACACGGAAATTAATTCGTATCACAAAGTCGCATACATCACAAACTCGTTGGCGGCTGTGGACAGCCTTTACTCTCAATTGTTTACGGAAGAACTGCAATCGGCTCAAAGGTATTACAGTATAGCGGCGGGCGGGCTTCAAAACAATTTGGCAGCTAGAAAAGAATCGCTGGAAAAAAGCAGAAAATACCTTGACGGCGAAAGCATAAGAGGCGTTAACGGCATTGTTACGGTATTTCGCTATCCCGCCGAAGCGCTTGCGGAACTTAACGCAATGCTTTCCGCTATAAATACGGATTTACAAAACGGAAATAACATTTTAGCGCAGTTAAGAAATGAGTCTCAAACTATTTCGTCAGATAATGAAATATCAAATATGCGTGTAAAATGTCAGGATGCTATAAATGAATTGACAAGCCTTCGCACGCAAGCTCTTCCGGTAACGGAAACAGCCCGCAGCCGATCAACTCAAGCTGAAGCGTTCAGGCAGGAAGGAGAGCGTCTGTTCAGGGAAGCGCAGACCGCTTTCCAAAGACAAAATTACGATCTTGCCCGTGAGCGCATTCAAAGAGCTTCCGACAGATTCAGTGATTCTCTTGAAATACAGGAATCGGCGTCTCTGCGGCAAATGCGCGATACGCAATTGGTCAACCTTGGACAGCAAATCGCCGTTTCCGAAAACGAAGCGATAATCGTGGAAGTGCGTAATATGCTGAACAACGCGCGTACTTTATACTTTAACGGCAATTTCCAACAGGCGGAAGACGCTCTTACAAGGGCAAGAAACCGCTGGCGTACAACAAACGACAGCGACAACGAAGAAATAATTTACTGGCTCGGCATAATCCGCACAGCGATGTCGGCAAGTTCCGCCCGTACAATTCCGCCGACGGCTCCTCTTTATGCGGAAATGAGTCAGCTTTTAAGCCAGGCGCAAAGAAAATTTGACGAAGGCGCGCGTTATATCAATTCAGGACAGCGTACTTTGGGCGTCGCAAAATTTGACGAAGCTCGGCAATTAACAAGACAGGTCAGACTGATATTTCCCGTTAATCAGGAAGCGGGTATTCTTGAACTCAGGATAGAACAATTTTTGGATCCTGCGGCGTTTAACGCTTCTTTTGAACAGCGATTAAGAACCGCCATTGCCGGAACAAAACAGCGTTCAATAGAAGCGTTTGCGGACCTTCAGAACCTTGCGGAAATAAATCCCAGATATCAAAATATCAGGTCTATTGTAACTCAAGCGGAAATAGACATGGGATACCGTCCTCAGCCTCCAAATCCGGCAAATATCGCGCGTTCAAGAGATTTGACAGCCTCCGCAAGACGCATTTTGGAAAGCAATACAACGGCTCAATATGAAGTCGCCCTAGCGCAGTTAAACGAGGCTATTACATTGAACCCCAATAATACTGAAGCCCCGCAGGTAAGAGACAGACTTCTAAGCAGAATGAGCGTTCCGGGAAGCATCGTTCTTTCAAGCGAAGACGAAGCCGATTACCAGCGCGCGTTGCGTGAGTTAAACGCCGGCAACAACCTTGTGGCGCTTTCGCTTGTTGAGCGTCTTATGCAGAATCCCAGAAACCGCAATATAACAAAACTGGTAGAATTACAGCGAAGGATACAATCGGTATTATGACGAGATATAACAAATTATTATTTTTTATACTTCTCGTTTTTCTCGCTGTTTTGCCTGTTGCTTCGCAGGAACTTTATTGGGAACAAGCGGAAAATTTTTCGCCCAGAGCGGGGAAATTTCCCGTCAGTGCGTATTCAAATGATTTTTCCGTAATTGCGTGGCAGGAAGTTACTCCAAACAGAGACGCAACCATTACTTCAGGCGGTTTTATAAATGTTTATTTGGCGGTTAAAGAGGCGGGGAAAGAGTGGGCGCAAAGAGGAATAATCGGCGGACCATACGCTTATTTAGGAACAGAACCGTCTATTTTAAGCATGGTAATCGATAATAAAGGAAGGATTTTAATCGCTGCCGCTTCAGGAAACGCGCAGGCGGAAATACTTATTTCCGAAAACAGAGGACAAAGTTTTTCAAAGCAAACAATAAATCTGGGTATTGAAAATTCGGTAGCTCCCCGCCTTTATGTCCGCGCCGACGGAGGGTATCTTCTTTTTATTACAAGGGGACAAACGCAATCCATCTCCATTCTTTATTCTCGTTCGGAGAATGGAATTAACTGGTCGCCTTTTGAATACTTTACGCCGGAAAACGCTCTTTCGCTTAACTTCATTCCGGCGCACGCAATCATTGGTCGCAGAGATATTGTGTTTTTTCAGTCTCTTGCTGTTGGAGCGGATTCATCGTCAGCATATCAGCTTTTTTACAAAACCAGCGATGATGGGGGCAGATCATGGACAGACTCAAGACGTTTTACAACCTTTAACGATCCTGTAGTTCAAAATCAACCTCCTGACAATTTTGACAACCAAAGACCTCATCTTTCCAGATACGGAGACAACCTGTTACTGGTTTGGGAACGGCGGTTAGCCAACCGAACGCCTCAAATATACAGCGCTGTAATCAACTCAAGCATAAATATAGTAGGCAGAGTTGAACGTGTGAACAGTTCCGAAGCGTACTGTAATAATCCAATCGGTTTTATTTACAATAATATTCCTTCTGTAGTTTGGTTTGATAATCGCAGCGGAAACAACAGAATAATCTTGGCGCAGAAAGGAGATTTCGATTGGAAAAATTATGTAATTTCCGGTATCTCAGTAGAAGCTTCTTTTGCAAGACCTGTCGTATCCAAAGACGGAGTTTTTATTTTTTGGCAGACTACAACACGGGACACAGGGCGTATTTTTATACTTTCTCCTGATCGTTCAGTCGCAAGCCCAAGGATAACGGCTGTTAATTTTACTCCGTCAAATGTAAGCCGTTCCGAAAAAGCCCGTGTTACATGGACTATTCCTTCGGACACTTCCGGCGTTTTGGGTTTCTCATGGAGTTGGAGCCAAGACCCGAATACCATGCCGCCTGAACAAGTAATGGTTTACAATATCGGCAATACGTCAAATTTAAATTTGGAAAATACCGCTACAAGCGACGGTGTATGGTATTTCAGCGTCCGCGCTCACGATTATGCGGGCAATTGGTCAGAACCCGCTAAAATCGCCTTTAACAGAAAAAACACGCCGCCTCAGCAAGTAAAAATAATCAACCCGCAACTGGATGATAACGGTTATCTCTTATCCAACGATTTTAATTTGTCATGGGAATCGTCGTCAGATCCGTTTGTCGCGGGTTATACATGGAATCTTCAATATTTAGGCGCAAATACCGCAGCGGCAATAAATCCGCCGCCGCCCAGAATAATGGGAACAAACACTTCGGTAAAATTTTCCAATCAGGACGACGGTAATTGGGCATTTTCGGTATCAGCGGTTGATCAGGCGGGCAACATAGGACAACCATCCAATATAATTTTTAAAACCAATAAATTTGTTCCATTTACAAGCGTAAGTTATATTGACGCTCAACAGGATCAACAAGGAATACTTTTTATAAGAATAATAGGCAGAGGGTTTTCATCTAACGGGCAGATAACATCGGTGGTTTTGGAAAGACAGGGGCGTCCCGATTTACCGGCGGACAGTTTTAAAATTGTATCTGACAGGGAAATCGGCGGATTGACTTTTGAAAACATGGAAGAAGGCAGATACAGGATAAAATTAAGACACTCTACAAGAGGATGGTACACCGCCGATTCTTTCATACCTGTCGCAAGAACAGGGACTGTTAAGTTCGGCGATTATTCCAATGAATGGAAACCTTCATGGAAGATACAACAGAAAGGATTGATAACATTTAACCCGGTTATGGCGCTTGCGTTATTATTGACCGCCCTTTGCGCTCTGGGGATAATTGCGACAATTCGAGGTATAGCCGGAATAATTACGGAGGGCGCTTTAATCAGGCAGGAAGCGCTTGCGATATTTACAGGAGATTTTATGCCAATATTAAAGAAACAAAAAGCAACGCAAATGTTAAAGAAAGGAACAGGGCTGAAGTTCAAACTCGCTTCGTTTACTATCGCTCTTATTATTCTTGTTATCATAATGATTTCTACGCCAATGTATATCATTATGACCAAGACTCAGCAGGAAACTTTGCTTAAAAGCTTGTGGGATCGTTCCAATGTATTGCTTGACGGGCTTGCTTCGAGCGCCAGAACTTATTTGCCGATGGCAATTCAATCACGAGGCGAGCGAGGCGCTCTTGAGTTAATGTACCTTCCGTCAAACTCAGCCGCCCTTTCCGAAGCAAACTACATAACCATCACAGGTTACGGTATTAATTCGATATACACGGATCATGTCTGGGCGACAAACGATCCCGATATTGAATCAAAAATCAACACTACCGAATTACGTCCCGGCGTAACACGCTTAACTGACGTCATTACTCCTCTTTACGATGAATTGTCGGGAGAGCTTAACACCAGAGCGCAGAAAGAAGCCGGAGAACTTTCACAAAGTATTACAACTATGACGGATCAATTCCTTGCCCTTGCGCTGCGCACAGACGCTCAAGGTGAAAGAATGCGAGATGACATTCAGGCGACAATAAGCGGATTAAACGTAAAACTTAACGATATACTTACAAAAATTTCAGGCGATATAGGTTCGTATCCGAAATTCTCGGTTAATAAAATCAGCAAATCGGGAGACAGAAAATATATTTTCTATAAACCGATAATGTACCGTCAGATGGCGGACAACAATTTCTTCCGCGGATTAATCCGCCTTGAAGTTTCCTTGGACTCGATTATAAACGAAATCTACCAAGGACAGTTGACACTCTTGCTAACTATCGGGGTTGTAGGTCTTGTAGTTTTGTTAATCGGTATTATCGGAGCGTTTACATTCTCCAGTCTAATCATCAAACCGATTATAAACCTTGTAAAACATATTGAAATAATCCGAGACACCGACGACAAATCAAAATTGGCGGGAGTGGATATACATATTTCCAGTAAAGACGAAATCGCTACACTTGGAAATACAATCAACGACATGACTCACGGTCTTGTAAAAGCGGCGCTCGCGGCATCCGACCTATCAATCGGTAAAGAAATACAGAAAAAGTTTATTCCGTTGGATGTAGACAGTCAGGGAAACAAACAAACCAGCGGTTTTAACAAAACGCAAAACTTGAATTTCTTCGGCTACTACGAAGGAGCAAAAGGCGTATCGGGAGACTATTTTGATTACAAAGACTTGGACGGTCGTTATTACGCTATGATCAAATGCGACGTAGCCGGCAAAGGAATTCCCGCGGCGCTTATCATGATTCAGGTAGCGACCATGTTCCTTAACTATTTTAAACAGTGGAAGCCCAACGAAAAGGGAATGCACATAGAAGAAGTTGTGTATCAGATCAACGACTTTATTGAAGCGCTTGCGTTCAAAGGTCGTTTTGCCGCTTTTACTCTCTGCTTGTTCGATTCGGAAACCGGAGTAGTTCGTTTCTGCAACGCCGGTGACAATATCGTTCATCTTTACAGCGCAAAAGAAGGAAAGATGAAAATCATAACTCTTCCGCAATCCCCGGCGACAGGCGTACTGCCCAATTTTATGATTGAGTCCACAGGCGGGTATAAAGTTCAAACCCTTAAAGTTGAAAAAGGCGATATATTATTGCTCTACACTGACGGTATTGAAGAAGCAAAAAGAAGATTCAGAAACCGTGAATTTAAGGAAATAATCTGCGAAGAAGGAGAGCCGGGAACTCAGCATGAAAACCACCTTTGCGGACAGGCTGATGAAGAAATGTCCCCCGAACGGGTAGAGGCGATTATAAACGCCGTAATGGCGCGTGAAGTTTATACTTTGCATAAATATCACAATGCGGAAGAGGATGCAGGCGATTTACAGTTCGATTTTTCAAGCTGCGAGGGAAAAGTAGAAGAAATAATCATGGCAATGGTTTCGGTGGAAAAAATGTTCCGATGCTATAAACCTGCCGATGCGGGGGAAGATTCCCGTGTATTGGTAGACAAAAAAGTGGACGAATTTCTTAAAAACCATTTTGTACAGTACAGGCGTTATTGTTCAAATACGAGGGAACACCCTGAAAATCCCACGTATATGTATTATACTCATATTAAGGAAGATGAGCAGTACGACGATCTGACGATTCTGGGAATTAAACGAAAATGAGGAGACAAAAATGACATTTAGCGAAAGAATGAAAGACCTGTTGGAGCAGGGCTGGACTGCGTCAAAAGAACTTGCCGTTAAAGCGGGCGCAAAGGCGCAAGATTTGGGCGAGAGGGGCTTATTGATGTGGGACATCAAACAGCTTGAAAATCAGGCTCAAAAACTGATATCCCGCATGGGAAATGAAGCCTACATTGCTTTTACGGACAAGGATCAAACGACAATTGAGCGTGAGACAACAGCGTTCAAAACCATTTTGGACGAAATTGCCGTTATCAAAGAGCAAATTGAAAAGAAGGAATTCGAGCTTAAAAACCGTCCTTCTGCGTAAAATTATAACAGAATATTAAATAAACTACAAATTCACTCAAAACATTTTACAACAAATGAATATTTTTGTGATATAATAAAGTAATAATATTTTATGGAGGAAAGAAATGATTATTAAACGAATTGCGCTATTATTGATAACAGCATTGCTTCTCTTTGGATGTCCGGCGGGGGGGGGAGGGGCGAAAGACGAAACAGTATCCGTAACCTTTGACATGGACGGAGGAACGCCTGATTTCGGCACAATCGAAATTACAAAAGGCTCATCGCTTGGACACAGTTATATGTATCCCGTAAAAGAAGATTTTGCTTTTGGCGGTTACTACGAAATAAATGATGTGGATTTTACAACCAGGTATTTCTATAATACACCCATTAACAACAACATAACTTTAAGGGCAAGATGGGGAAAAGCTCCGGCAAGCAATGTTGCTTTTGGAAATTTTACCGTACCAAGCAAGACTAGCAAAGCTAATGAAGGAGGTTTTCATGATAAAACCGGTGTAATTAAGTTAAGTCCTACATTAACAACAGATGGCTATGATTGGAATGTAGTTTCATACAATTTAGAATCGGTGTACATGAACAAAGAAATAACAATTACAATGGATATGTATATATGGGTAAGTGACAACGCAAAAATAGTATGGCAAATAAACAGCAGTACCGATTCAGCAGCTGCCGCATGGGGCGGAAAATATAAGATAATAGCGGGTGATGATAAAACTCCGCTTGAAAAAGATGCATGGATCCATTTACAAGGCAGTGCTACAGGAACACCTACGTCAGGAAGCGGCGGCGGTAATCAGATTTATCTTTCAGGCGGCGGAAGCGGCGGACAGCTTAACAGTAACCCTGTAGATATATACATTGCGGATTTTTCCCTGACTATAACCGACAACTCTGCTATTACTTTTCCGGACTCCCTAAAAATAACCATTGGGCAAAAAAAAGACCTCAAAGATTTACTTGGCGCTGATATGACAGGAACTATAACATGGTCTTCAGAAAACCCATCTATTGTTTCAGTTACTAGCGACGGTATTGTAACTTCAAATATTACAAGCTTCTCAACTACTGAAGGAAACGCAAAATATACATCAGGAGCCGCAAAAGTTTTAGTAACAATTACAGCCTCCACCGCTAGCGGCAAGTCACAATCATTTCCGGTAATTGCGACTTCAGAAGCGCAGGAACATATTGCGACTCTGACGCCGCTTAAAGAAAAATTTTCATCTACCTTCCTTGTTGGAAATATTGCCTCAAGTATAGACGCAGATGATACAACAATAACTAACCAAACACTGACTAAGCACTTTAACGCGCTTACTCCTGAAAACGAGATGAAACCCAGTTCTCTTTCAAAAGGTGATGACAAAACAGCAATAAGTTATACATATGCAAATGCGGACAAACTTGTCAACGCGGCTAAAGAATCAACAATTAAAGTTATTGGGCACACATTATTATGGCATCAACAAATACCAAAGTGGCAAACAAAAATTGGGACAGATGCGGGAGATTCGCCCTCTGCCGAGTATAAAGCGGAGGCTATTACTCAAATGAAAAACTACATAACTGCTGTTGTGACTCACTTTAAAGGAAAGATTTATTCATGGGATGTTTTAAACGAAGCCTTTCCGGACAAAAACGCTTCAGATTGGACAACCGCAATAAGACCGGAGAATCCTTGGTTTAAAGCTATAGGTTCGGATTTTGTATATGAAGCCTATCTCGCGGCTCGTCTTGCAGACCCCGACGCAATACTGTATTACAACGATTACAATACAGATCAATCCTATAGAGCGGATTTAATTGTTAATATGGTGAAAGCTGTAAATAAAAAGTACTCAGAATCCGGCGATAAACCCAGCGGAGAAGCCACCGGCAGACTCCTTATCGAAGGTATTGGAATGCAAGAACATCACAATTCCGGCGTACAGGCGGCGAATATAAGAGCTACTTTAAATAAGTTTAAAAATCTCGGTGTAAAAGTAGCCGTCTCAGAACTTGATGTACTTGCTCAGAGTTGGGGTGATTTTAGCGGAAAGGACGGCGCAAACAAAGTCGCAAATTCTACCGTAACCAACAATGGATTATTAGACCAAGCAACAAAATATGCGGAGTATATGGCAGTTTATAAGGATTTTATTATAGACGGAACAATAGAGCGCATATCATTTTGGGGTGTTACCGATAATTCTAGTTGGCGTTCAGCAGGCTTACCGCTCTTATTCGACAGCAACGGCAAAGCCAAGCCCGCCTACTACAAGTTTGTAGAAGCAATACCGACAACTTGGTGATAGTATATACCCGTCATTAAAAAGGCAAAAAAGACCGTCCGAGAAATCGGACGGTCTTTTATTATGGGTTGAGGAGTAAAAACCCTATAAAAAACAGCAAATTTCCCTCTTGATTTTTTTTTGGTAAGTTTATATCTTATATAAAGACTCCATGAGGGTCATGGGCCGCTAGCTCAGTTGGCAGAGCATCGCCCTTTTAAGGCGGTGGTCGGAGGTTCGAATCCTGCGCGGCTCACTAACAAAGAAATAAAAAAGCTCGCCGTAAGGCGAGTTTTTTTATTTTCGTGAACTGCGCAGGATTCGAAGGGTTTTTACGTGCCAACGGCAAACGCGCAGGAGGCGCGTTTAGTAAAAACCCCGGCCTGTAATGAGGCAACAGGACGTTGCCGAATGGAAGGCGAATCCTGCGCGGCTCACTAACAAAGAAATAAAAAAGCTCGCCGTAAGGCGAGTTTTTTTATTTTCGTGAACTGCGCAGGATTCGAAGGGTTTTTACGTGCCAACGGCAAACGCGCAGGAGGGATAAATCTGGCTTGACTTTTTCCCCTTTTTATGGTAGAATGCTATTACTATGAACCTCAAGACTGTAATTTCTACGGAAACCATTGACCTTAATTTAAAAGGTTCCACCAAGAAAGAAATAATCAACGAATTGCTTGATATTCTTGTCAGAACGGGCAAAATAAAAGACCGTGTCGCGGCGTTAGCGGCGGTAATGGAAAGAGAAGAGAAAATGTCTACCGGCATGAAGCACGGTATAGCCATTCCTCACGGTAAATGCGCCTCTACAGAAGACTTGGTCGCCTGTATCGGTATTTCCAAAAACCCTGTCGATTTTGATTCTCTGGATAAACAACCGTGCAGAATCTTCATCATGACCCTTTCCCCGGTGGAAAAAACAGGTCCGCATTTGCAATTCTTGGCGGAAGTAAGTTTGTTGTTTAAGAGCGCCGAAAAACGCGAAGAAATCATAAACGCCAAATCTCCCGAACAAGTTTTGGAAATACTTGCCGAATAAACTGCATAGAGAAAATAATGCAGAACCAAAGTAATATTTCCTTTATCGGAAACCCGTTTCCCCTTGAAGAAGCGCAGGAGAAATTCCGCAAACTGAAAAAAGAAGGGGAAAATTCCTTCAAAATGACCGTTCCATGGGACGCTATTGAATATGAAGGAGAAGGAATATACGACGAAGCGCATTTGGCAAACTTACGAAAAATTTTATTGGCGGCGGATAAAGAGGGAATTTCGGTTTTTATAGAGCCGCAGGTTTTACAAAACATTCCCGCTTGGGCGTCGGAAAAAGAAAATAAACAAGAATATTACATCGCCGCTTTTAAGCACGCCCAGCGCCGACTGAAAAATTGCAAAGCTATATCGGGTTGGGGAAATATCGGCTAGAACCTTCGGTTCTAGAATACCCTGCCGAATAATCCGCCCGATGATCCTTCCGCAAGGCGGTCCTCTTCTTCTTTAATCAATTTTGAATGGAAACGGCTTTCTATCTTTCTGCGGTTTTCCAAAATCCTGCTGACATAATTAAGAGTAACTTCAGGCGCTCCTGTCGATCTTACCCTTCCCGCTCCGGCATTGTACATGGCAAGAGCGGAAACTTCACTGCCGCCGACATTCAGGCAGTAGCGCAAATGACCTACCCCGTAACGAGCGTTGGAATTAATCCCGTAAAAAGACGAGATTTCCAGTTGGGGAAAAGATTTGTTATTCAACTGAAACAAACCCCTATCTATGCTTCCGTCTTTGTTCTGCCTGTTTATGGCGTTCGGATTAAATCTGCTTTCTTCCCAACACAGCGCAAAAGCCAACGCAGGCGGAATGTCAAATTCGTCGGAGCTGTCCAAAATAGACCACGCTATTTCCCTGTTCTTGCATATAGCGGCAAAAAAATCTATTACCCATTCTTTGTAGTCAAAATTGCGGTAGTATTCCAAAACGGAATCGGGAATATGTTCGGACGGAGCGAAAAGAGCGGAAAAATCTTCCTCGAATTCTTCTTCCAAAAAATTTTCTGCCGCGGATTTTTTCAGATAACCCGATGAAACGCCTATTACAGCGCAAGCGAGCAAAGAACACAATACCCCTGTGAACAGGGGTATTATTAATTTCATATCAATTTTTGAAAAACTTGTTTCCAAAAAAACGCCTCTATATTGAGCGAACCCTGATAATTCCATCTACTTTACGAATCTTCTCGAGTACAGACTCTGATAACGGCTGTTCGATATCAATGATGTTATAGCCGTAATCATCACGATGATGGTTGATTAAGTCCAGAATATTGATATTCGCGCCGGCAAGAATTGTAGTAATCTGTCCAATCATATTGGGAATATTTCTGTTTACTACAAGCAATCTGTGCGGCGTACGCTGTTCCAGTTTGCAGCGAGGAAAGTTTACGGAATTGCGGATAGCGCCCGTCTCAAGATAGTCCATAATTTGCTTGACCGCCATTATTGCGCAGTTGTCTTCGGCTTCCGGCGTTGACGCTCCAAGGTGCGGAATGCCAATGACTTTCTTGCAGGCTAAAAGGTCTTGAGAGAGGAAATCTGTAACATAAACGCTGATTTTTCCGGCGTCTAGCGCTTCTATTATATCTTTATCCTTTACCAATGCGTTACGAGAAAAATTTATAACACGAGCGTCTTTTTTCATTAAACGGAATTTTTCCGCATCCAAAAGCCCTTTGGTTGTGTCTGAGAGAGGAATGTGCAAAGTAACATAATCCGATTTTGCCAAAAGACCCTCAAGAGTATCCGCTCGGACAACTTCACGTGAAAGATTCCATGCGGCGTCAACGGAAATATACGGGTCATAGCCGATAACGTCCATACCAAGGGCAATTGCGTCATTGGCAACCATTACGCCGATAGCGCCAAGCCCGACAACGCCCAAAGTTTTCCCTTTAATTTCCGGACCTGTAAACTTGGATTTTTCCTTTTCAGCCAACTCCGCTATATCGGGCTTGCCTGCCGAGGCTGCCGCCCAATTAATGCCGCCTACAACATCACGTGACGAAATAAGAAGCGCCGCAAGAGTGAGTTCTTTTACTGCGTTGGCGTTGGCGCCGGGAGTGTTAAAAACTACCACGCCGCTGTCGCTGCATTTCTGAACGGGAATATTGTTGTAACCCGCTCCCGCTCTCGCTATCGCAAGCACGGAAGACGGTATTTCCGAATCGTTCATATCGGCGCTTCGCACCAATATTGCGTCAGGATTGGGAATGTCGCTTGCGACCTCGTATTTGTCCCGAGGGAAAAGGTCTAATCCAAGCGGTGAAATTTTATTCAGTGTCTGTATACGAAACATAATTACTTCCTTATTTTTTGAATTTTTCCATGAAACTTATCAACGCTTTTACGCCTTCAATCGGCATTGCGTTGTAAATACTCGCTCTCATACCGCCTACAAGCCTGTGTCCGGCAAGGTTTATAAGTCCCGCCGCCGCCGCTTCTTTTACAAAACGGGTTTCTATCTCTGCTTTTTTGGCTTCATCCTGCTCTGTTGTTACAAACGGAATGTTCATCAAACTGCGGTATTCCTTTTGAACGGGAGAATAAAACAGTTCCGATGAATCAAGATAATCATAAAAGAGCTTGGCTTTTTCACGGTTCAATTTTCCGATTGCCTCAACGCCGCCCAATTTTTTTAACCAGTCCAGTACAAGCCCGATGATATAAATGCCGTAGCACGGCGGAGTATTGTACATTGAGCCCTCGCCTGCGTGAGTGTCATAACGGAGCATTACGGGAACCCAATCGGGCGTCTTTTTGATTAAATCCTCGCGGATAATAACAAGGGTAGTTCCGGCAGGTCCCAGATTTTTTTGAGCGCCTGCGTAGATCAACCCGAACTTGCTTACATCAAGCGGTTCCGAAAGGATACAGCTTGAAGCGTCCGTAATAAGGGGAACAGAGCCCGTATCGGGAAGTTTGTCCCACTTTGTTCCTACAATCGTATTGTTCAAGGTTATGTGATAGTAGGCGTCGTCCGCCGAAGGGGCGGGAGCGTCGGGAATGTATGTGTAAGCCTTGTCTTTGGAGCTTGCTTTTACGTCCACAGCGGCGTATTTTGAGGCTTCTTTTATCGCTTTATCCGACCAAATGCCCGTATCAATATATGTAACCTTTTTACCTTGTCCGGGCACATCGCCTGCCGCAAGGTTAAGGGGTATCATAGAGAACTGAAGAGAAGCGCCGCCCTGTAAAAAAAGCACCTTGTAATTGCTCGGAATACACATTAATTCCCTAAACAGGGCTTCTGTTTTTTCGATAATGGGCTTAAAATCCTTGGAACGGTGGCTCATTTCCATTACGGATTGACCTGTACCGTTAGTATCTGTCATTTCAGACGCCGCTTTTTCCAAAACGGGCAATGGAAGAGCCGAAGGACCGGGAGAAAAATTGTAAACTCGCATGATTGCCTCCTATGTGTATTTATATGTACTATACCGAAAAAATGAAATAATGTCGAGAAGTTGGCAGTATAAGTGCGAATATTATTGAACAGTAATGATATTTAATATAAAATGGTTATATGGCGGACAGGGTTTTTACCATACTAGACCTTATCGACCTTGATCTCAAAGAACACAACTCCTTAAATCTGCGCTGTATCGGCGGCAGAAAAGGACTTGGAAGAACTATCGATATTCCCGACTTAAACAGACCAATGGGCGCTATTATGGGCTTTTTTGAGGATTTCGCCTTTCAAAGAATTCAGCTTTTCGGACGGGGAGAAGCGGCTTTTTTAAGACGCTTGGAAAATGAAGGCAAAACCGATACTATTACGGAAATGTTCAGTTTTCCGATTCCTTGTTGTATTTTTACACACAACCTAAACCCGCACGAAGAATTTTTTGAGATCGCCGAAAACGCCCAATGCCCCATTTTACAGACCGATTTGGGTTCTGCGGATTTCTCCGCCAGAATAATGCGTATCCTTTCCAACATTTTCTCGCCTCGTCAAATTTTTCACGGCGTACTTGTGGAAGTTTACGGATTGGGAATTTTGATACAGGGCGATTCGGGAGTAGGAAAAAGCGAAACCGCTTTGGAATTGATTCACCGAGGACACCGTCTTGTCGCAGACGATGTAGTTGAAATAAATTGTATTTACGGAAATACATTGATGGGAGCGGGAGCCAATAAAATTATCGGGCATCACATGGAAATTCGAGGACCCGGTATTATCAATATTACGCACCTGTTCGGAGTAAGGGCGATTAGAGATCGTAAAGAAGTCCAACTTGTTGTATTATTGGAAGAATGGGATTCACAAAAAAATTACGACAGGCTTGGAGCGGAGGATCATACAATTGAGTTGTTGGGCGTTAATGTGCCTAAACTTACAATACCTGTAAAACCGGGACGAAATATCCCTATTATTATAGAGACAGCCGCTATGAATGAGCGGTTAAAATCAATGGGGTATCATGCCGCCAGAGAATTCAACAAAAATATATTAAAATGGATCGAAAGCGACACTACAAAGTCGGTCTTTTTTGGGCATGATGATGTTATATAAAGGAAGTAAGGATGACTGAAAAAATTGTTACGGTAGTAAACAGAGCAGGTATTCACGCGCGTCCTTCCGCTCTTCTTGTACAAACAACAAAAAATTTCTCTTCTAATATTTACATAGAAAAAGGCTCCGACAGGATAAACGCCAAATCCATAATGGGTATTATTACTTTAGGCGCGTCCTACGGAACAGAATTAAAAATAATCGCCGAGGGAGAGGACGAACAAACAGCGGTAGAAATAATCGCAAAACTCTTTGCGTCAAAATTTGAGGAAGAGTAAATTACGTGCAAAAAAGCAACTCCCGCCCCGAATATTCAATATTAAACTTGCGGATTTTAATTTTAATTTATTCGCTGTTATGTGTTCTTACTTTTCTTTTCTCTCAGAAATTTTTTGTAAATACCCTGCAAAACGGCGAAGTACCGGATCGTCTTAATCTTTTTGTTTTTTTTACCATACCGATAGTTTTAATAATAATTTTGGGCATTTCCGTTTTTCAGCTTGTTACGGATTTTATTTACAAACGACCGGGCAGCAGATTTAACGCAAGACTGCTCGTTTATTTCGCCGTTATCGTCATTTTTTCTATCGCTCCTACAACATTGATGACAAGCGCGGCGTTAAACGAGATTGTACGTTTTTGGCACAGCTTAGACTCAAACACATCGACAAAAGCGGCGAACAGTTTTATCGCCGACAGCTATTCCCTAAACCTTGAGCGTTTTGAAAAAACGCTCCGTCAAAATTATTTTTCAGGCGGAAATACGGCGCAGGAAAAACTCCCGCAGGATATCGCTTCCATTCAAGTTTTCCGTCTGGCGAAAGATCAATCAAGCGAAAGATGGACGGAAGTATCATACACAGGAAACAACCGTTTCAGACTGCATTCGCCTCCTTCCGCCGAAACAGGCTTTGTAACAAGGTCGCTGCCTAGGGATCAAGATACAATCCGTTATGTGCAAAGACTTCCGCAAAATACATTGCGTGTTATAAATTACAACCTTGGAACCGATTTTGACAGGGGAAAAACCTTATTGGACAATCAGGCGGAACGCTTTGAGACAGTCAATTTGTTAAGGAAAAATATATTTCCGTTATTGGTTTATTTTTACGCGGCGTTTTTTCTTCCGCCGCTTTTAATGACTGCGATTATCGCTATCTCATTTACAAGACGCATTACCCGCCCCATTGTAGATTTAACCTCCGCTACTCAGCGGGTAGCCGAAGGTGATTTTTCTTTTCAGATTTTATCAAGCAGGAATGACGAACTTGGTATTCTTATCCGCTCCTTTAACTCGATGGTTCAGGATTTGGAAAAAACAAGGGAAGCGCTTTTAAGAAACGAAAAAATCTCGATTTGGCAGAACATGGCGCAGCAGTTGGCGCACGAGATAAAAAACCCTCTTACGCCGATAAAACTTTCCGCCGAGCGTGTTCTTCGCAGATGGCAGAATAGCCCTGAGCAAATCGGCGAAATAATAGAAAATTCCATGATGGCGATTATTCAAGAGACGGAAGGATTGTCCGTTTTGTTAAACGAATTCAGAACGCTCTCAAAACCAATGGAACCGACAAATTCGCTGACAAACTTAAAAGAACCTGTAGAAGAAATAATAAACGCATATTCGGGCTCATATCCGAATGTAAAATTCAATATTGAACATATTCAGGATACGCAAGTAAAAATCGATAAACACAGACTTTCGCAAATTCTTACAAACCTTGTAATAAACGCTGTTGACTCAATGTCGGGAAACGGGGAAATTGAATTGCGTTCCGATATTGTCAAAAAAAGAGAAGTTTGTTACTGTAGAATAAGCGTCAAAGATTCGGGCAAGGGTATCGGCGAAGAGGAAGGCAAACAAATTTTTACTCCTTACTTTACAACAAAAACATCGGGCACAGGGCTGGGGCTTCCCATTGTTGAGCGAATTGTTACGGATCACGGCGGAACAATATGGTTTGATTCGGCGCTCGGTATAGGATCAACATTTTATATCGATCTGCCGTCTGCTTAAGGAATTATATGCCGTCAATATTAATCATAGATGATGAACCCGGTATCAGAACAACTCTCGCCTCTATTCTTGAAGATGAAAAATATAAAGTCTTTGCTTCGGAAGACGCTCTTTTAGGCATGGAAGTTTTGAAGCGTGAAGTAATCGACGTTATTTTCCTTGATGTTCTTCTGCCGAACATGGGCGGCATAAAAGCGCTGGAAATAATCCGCAAAGAATGGCCTATTACCGAAATTATAATGATTTCGGGGCACGCAAATATCGAAATGGCTGTAAGCGCCGTTAAACTTGGCGCTTTTGATTTTTTGGAAAAGCCGCTGTCGCTTGATAAAGTTTTAACAGTGTGCAGAAACGCGCTTGCGATAAAAAAACTGCGGGAAGAAAATAAAACTCTTAAAAAAACCTATAGTTTTTCAAGCGAGGATATAATCGGGACAAGCGCAATAGTCAGAGATATAAGGGAAACCGTAAAGCAGGCGGCGGCAAGCGACGCAAGGATTTTAATCACAGGCGAAAACGGCACGGGCAAAGAAGTGATAGCGAGGGCGATACATTCATGTTCCTCACGGGCGGACAATCCGTTTATCGACGTAAATTGCGCGGCAATACCGGAGACATTGATAGAAAGCGAACTGTTTGGACACGAAAAAGGCGCTTTTACGGACGCTGTTTCTACGCGCAAGGGGCGTTTTGAATTGGCGCACGGCGGAACGCTCTTCCTCGATGAAATCGGCGACATGAGTCTTTCAGCGCAGGCGAAAGTGCTCCGTGTTATTCAGGAACAGAAAATTGAACGTGTCGGCGGAGAAAAAACTCTAGAGACCGATGTGCGCATTATAGCGGCGACAAATCAGGATTTGGAAAACGCCTGCAAAGACGGGCGTTTCAGGCAGGATTTATTTTTCAGATTAAATGTAATTCCCATTCATTCGCCGCCTTTGCGGGAAAGAAAAGAGGATATTCCCCATCTGCTTTGCTATTTCCTGAAAATACAGGGAAAGGAAACGACTCTGGAAAGCGGCGCTATGGAACTTCTTACAGACCATGATTGGCCCGGAAATGTCAGGGAATTAAAGAATTTGGCGGAAAGAATAGCGGTAATGCACCAAAAAGATGTTATAAACGCCGAAGACCTTGAAAAATTGCTGAATATAAGGGGAAAAAAGCCTGAAAATACGGCGCAAAAAGGCGCGGAAACCGCTTTAACATCAAACATTTTAGAACAGAATTATAATGACGCAAAAGATAATTTTGAAAAATATTATTTGGAATTCCAACTTTCTAAAAATAATGGTATAATATCAAGGACGGCTGAAGCGATTGGTATTTATCCAAGCAACCTTCACGCCAAAATAAGGAAGTACGGAATTACAACGGCAAAAAAATAGGGAGTATTGATAGTTATGAAAGAGTTAACAGATCGTCAAAAACAGGTTCTCTCCTTTATCGCTAACTATATTAAAAAGAATTCATATCCTCCGTCGATAAGAGAGATTGCGGATCATTTTGAAATTTCGGTAAAGGGAGCGCATGATCATATTACCGCTCTGCGAAAGAAAGGGCATTTAAGGCAAGCCGACAAAAGACCGAGAACGATGGGATTGACCCATTCAAGACCGGAAGACGCAGACTTTGTGGAAGTGCCTATTCTCGGAACAGTCGCCGCCGGTATTCCTGTTTTGGCTGAGGAAAATTTTGACGGAAACGTTCTGCTTCACCGTTCCATGTTAAAGAAGAACAAAAAATATTTTGCGCTGAGAATAAAAGGCGATTCAATGTCAGGCGCAGGCATTCTTGAAGGCGACACCGCTATTATCGAAAAGCAAAGCACAGTCCACAACGGCGAAATTGCCGTAGCGGTAATAGACGAAGCTGTAACATTAAAACGGTTTTTTAAGGAAAGCTCAAGAATTCGATTGCAGGCGGAAAATCCCGCGTATAAACCGCTTTACAGTCAGGAAGTAAAAATCCTTGGCAAATTATTTACTATAATCCGTTCGTATTAGTATGGCTGCCTCACCTAACGCATATATCTTTCTTGGTCCCGAACTTGGAAAAAAACAGGACGAAGTAGATTCGATAAAACAAAAAATATCTGACGCTGAAATAACAACCTTTTATGCGGGAGAAATTCCCGTAAGTACAATTGCCGATACAATTCAAAACAACAGCCTTTTTTCCGAAAAACTTCTGATAATTATTAAAAACGCCGACGTAATCAAGAAGAAAGACGAAGTTGACCTTCTTGTTTCCTGCATAGACAACCTAGACGAGAACACGTCGATTATCATGCTCTCCGACGAAATAAAACTTGCCGCCGCTCTTGACGACGCTGTTCCCAAAAACAACCGAAAGATTTTTTACGAATTGTTTGAAAGAGAAAAAAACGAATGGTTAAAACAGTTTTTTAAAAGGGAAGGTTTTAACATTGACAAAGACTCCATTTCTGTAATTTTGGAAATGGTGGAAAATAATACTGAAGCCTTAAAAAGGGAATGTTCCCGTCTTGTGCATTTTTTACCCCGTGAAGAACAAGGAGAAAGCCAAGTAAGAACGGAAGACGTAGAAAAATGGCTCTCCCACAACAGGGAAGAATCCGCCTTTACGCTTTTTTCCCGCATCGCATCGGGAGACTTGTCAAAAGCGCTTGAATCGCTTTCCGTTATGTTAGCCGCAAAAGAGAGCGCGCAAAGTATTCTTGCGGGGTTAGCGTGGTGTTTCAGAAAATTAGGCGATTATTTAAATTTGCTGGAAACAGGAGACGCTAACAACAACTTTGAATTAAAAAAAATCGGGCTTTCATCGCCCAAAGCAAGAGACGATTACGCCGCCGCAAGCCGCCGTTACAACGCAGAAAGCGCGGAAGCCTGCCTAGCCCTAACAGCCGAATACGATAATTTACTGCGTTCCCCGGTCGGTGTAATGGAAAGGGTTTTAATGGATAGGTATGTATACAAAATTATTTTAGGTTAAAATAATTTTGTATATTTTTGGCAAAATCGCAAGTATTTCCATATTGCAATTTTCACTCTGAAATGGTAATATACTATCAATGAAACAAAAAACCGCCATTAAAACACAATCCGCTGTGGGGTAGCATAGAGTTTGGGAATTCCACGTCGGCGCGAGATATGCCTGTAAGTCTATATCCTATATAGAATTAGCGTATAAAAAACATCGGGAAATTCTAAAAAACCCAACGCGAAAAAAAACGAAGAATACCAAAATACTGCCACAAAACGGCGAATTCGCCCCGGGGCTATAAATACCTTAAAATAGCGTATAAAAGGCTTTTATAGCGCGTTCTGGGCGCAAAAAAAGGGGATTTTCAATAAGTCCGGCAAAACAATATCCCGATTAAAGCCGTGAAAGAGATCAGTAAGAATAATAAATTAAAAAAAGCGATCAGTGTGGCTGTAAGTCTATATCCTGTATAGAGTTAAAAGAACCTGACCTCAAAAAGCGATCAGTGAAAGCGATTAGTATTAAATTCGTTGAAAGCGATCAGTGTAATTGGCTTTTTATTTTTTCTTTTTGATCTTTTTTGTAGACCATCGGCGACCCGGCTTTTCGCGTTCTTCAAATCTCTCTTCATGCTCTGGGTAAATCATGTATTGCTTCCGCTGACCAGAGCCGATATACGGCACATCATTAGCCAGACACCACTTTTGCACAGTCCTAGCCTCACACTCATTATCTTGAGCAACTTGCTGGACTGTTTTGAATTTTACTACTGCATTTTCTTTCATATTTTAATTATACATCCAGACGAATAATATGGCAATTCCGGCGCAGTAGTCAGCCGCGCCGGAATTAATTAGATCAAGCGATTTGTTTTTGGTCAACATCTTCTTTAATAGCCCATTCGATTGAACGGATACATTCAATTTTGTCAACTGTTATTTTCAAAACCCTGCTTTCACGATGATCTTTTTCTCTGTCATATTTATTATAGCTTCCGACAAACCAGTTTTGAACTTCTTGACCGATGTAAAAAACTCTTACATCTCCGAGATAGTCATCTCCTGTTTCAACTTTAAATTCGACAGATAGAGCAAGAGGCTCTTTGTCAACTGCTTGTGCAGTATAAAAGCTATTAATATAACCTACAAACTCGCGTGTGCTATCCGTGTGCGTTGAATGAAATTCTTTCAGCCATGCTTCAAGAATTTTTATTTCGGCGACAGTCTCTTTATATTGATCTTCCATACCTTCATTTGGAACCGTACAAAGATAATTTTTAGAATAGCACAATAAATTATGCCTTGCCATTCCCAACCGTTCCAGTAAAATCCTCTCTCTACTAATCTTCATTTTCATTTTTTTCTCCTTCAATTCCAGAAATAAGTATTACCATGTTTGGCAATGAGTTTGTTAAGTTTTGCCTTAACTTCCGCTGGGAAAAAATAGGTGTTTCCATATTTTTTCAATTGTTTGTTTAACCAAGCTTTCGCTTTTTGTTTGTCTGTCATCTTTTCGCTCCTTTGGCTATCGCCGACCGCCAGTTGGCGGTTTCGGCGCGGAAGCCATCCGCGCCATCGTCAGGGCGATCACGAACCAACCGTAATAATTCCGATCCCAAGTTCCCGCGCCTTTGCCACAGCTTGCTTTCTTGCTTCGCTGTATTTTCCGTTAAACCAATGCGCCCTTAACACGTCCCCGATGTCGCCGTCAATAAAAAACGCCCAGCTTCCAGTTCCTTTCGGCTTTTTGCCGTGACTAAATTCGTACTCGCTAGTTTTTACTTCAACTCTCATCTCACACCTCCCAAAGCATGGAAATCAAAATTAATGTCGTTAATGATTTCGCGGATAAAATCGTTCCCTGTACCGTTTCCAGTTTCATTTACTATTCCACTCCATTCTTCGGTTGTCATTTGTTTTTGGTCGAGGCTTCCATGTGCGAACCCTGTCGCGTATGCGCTAACAAGAAGTGCCTTAATGCGATCACCGATTTGATTTTTTGCCAATTTTGATGTCGGTAATGCCGAAATAAAAATTGCCGTCTCTCTTCTGTTTTCTTCAAACTGCTGAACCATTGTCTTTGCCATAATTTTTCTCCTTAAGCGTTGTCACAAACATTGTCAGCGATTGCCATTAAATTAGCCCTCACGGTTTCTATGGCAAATCCGGTTTCTTTGGAAATCTGGAGAGGATTTTTCCCCATTACGGTTCCTTGAGCGACCTGCTCAGTTATTGTACATCCAATTCCCATTCTCGATGTGATTTTTTGATTCAAATAGAGCGCACAGCAAATGATGTTTTTATACTCGTTGCTCAATCCATCTTCTAAAAATCTTTTTCTAATTTTCATTTCCATCCTCCTTATTTATTTGTTTTGGTAATACCAAGAAAATCTATTAATTCCTGAAGTAGCTCAACTGCGTGTCCAGCCGATCCGACATGACTCCAAGTTATCTCTTCCGGTTGGCATTCCATGTGGTTATCTGCATACCAGCGCAGAAGCTCTATCTTGTCATTCATTTCCACTATCTTGCCTATAAAAGCGGCAAGTGCTTTTTCGTTGTTCTTTGTCATCGTTTCCTCCTATTGACCTATTACGTCATAATGGCTGGTCGTATAACCAGCTTTTTTCGCTCTTGAATCCGTTGTGGTGTCTCTGTAAATGCTGGAGCCTTTGGGAAGTTTCCCTGTGCGGATTTGTTCGCGGAGCCAGATATTAGCGGCGGCTTTCGAGTAATCGTCTGTAAATGCGATTGTGTCAGCTTCGCCGTATTCATCAGCAGGTTCTAATATTTCAAAGCAGTGTGTTGTATCTCCGTACCTGTTTTTCATAAACTCTCCTTATTCCGTCACCAGAATGGCATCCGCAGTTTCGTTATCACCAGCTTCGCGTAAATATCGCGCTGTATAGGTCAGGATCATTTTTGTTGTCCAGTGCGGAAAACAACGCTCGACTTGTTCCAGCAGTCCGTATACATCACCCTGAAGATCGCCTTTTACAAATTTGGCAACCGACCGTCGCATCTTACCAGCCACTGACCAAGCTCCGTATTTTGATCCGTATTTTTTCGCTGTTTCAATTTTACGTTCTCTTATAACCGCTATTTGGTTATTAAAGGCTTTTTGGGCGGCGTTAACTGCGGCTTCCCTTTTTTCTTTTAATGTCTTTTTATTCATCTTTTCTCCTTTGGCTTTATCAGCCTATACTATTATTATACGTCTTGACGTATAATAAGCAAGCGGAATGTAGAGAAAGTTTCGAGAAATCTGCTTTTTTTTCGAGAATTAGTAAATGCCCATGTAGTAGTTTGGCAGAAATTGCACATAATGCTCGCTGTGTGGGGCTAATTTTCGGCTTTCAGCCATTTTGAATTATCCCTAACTTCTATTGATAATTCACGAGCGAGCCGGACTTCAATTTTAGCTCCTTTCGATTTTTTCCAGTCAGGGAGTAAAGAAACGCCATCGCATAGTAACATCGCCCTTAATACCGTTTTCATTGCGCTTGACCAGTCTTTATTGCTAGGAACAATTACCGCCGGATTAACAGGCTCGTATCCAAGCGAAAAAAGCCTATTCTCTTCTTTAAGAAATTTCTTTTTGTAATCTGGATCACCAGTTACCTTTCCGCAAATATAAATCCTTTTCATAAAATCCCCTTCGGTGTTTCACAGTATAAAAAACCATGAACAATGAACCATGCGTTATAATATTTATCTACTAGCACACCTAACTGTCTGTTCAATTTATTGTTTTTGAATACGTGTTGTTCACACGTGCTGGTATCAATTAACAAATGACCAATAGGATATTCCGGCGCATCACATATACCGCCGATAGGCTCTGGTGTCCACCAAGCGCAAGTGGCGCATAAATCGTATTCGTCAATAAAAGATTGAAGGGCTTTGTCTGCTTCTTCTATTCCGCTCATTCTCCCTCCTCAATAACAGCATCAAACATCCAAACCAATAACTTTGTGAAATTCTTTACATTTATTTTTTTTCCGTATTTCTTTAAAAATAATCGTAGATATTCAATGTATGAAAGGGACGGATTCGCCTTGATAAATTCTGCCGCTCTTTGAAAACTTTTCTTTTTAGGAATTAAGTCAAACATAATTTTTTCTCCTCCAATAGCAAAGCCCCAGACTCTTCGCCTTCTATTCCATGTTGTATTTCAACGCAATTACCAGCACGGCGACCATTCGCAAAATTATCCAGTTTTTTTATATCTCCTCGATCAATCGTTTTTAGATTGTCTCCCCAATTGAGATTTGCGACATAAATATCTATAGCCTTTTGTTCTTCAGGCGTATTTGTAAATTTATTTAATTTATCAATTACCGTACAAACCCAACCGAGACAGAATTCATCTGCCCTTTTAATTTTATTTGTTCTTGAACGCACCTTTGTTAAGTGCTTCATGTATTCATTGCGAGCCTTTCTCATTTTTCTTAAAAGAACTTCTGCAATGAAACACGCTATTTGAACACGATGTTCCAGTCCTACAAATGTATGTCCGTAATATCCCCAAATATAACCGGATTCTGTTTCCTGTCCTCTCGTCCATCCATAAGCAATTTTACAACCAAATGCTGTGGCTATACTTGAAGTGAGATGTACTTCATGTTTCGGCGGTCTTTCGCCGCTGTTACCTTTGATATTTTCTTTGATAACTTCAAACTCTCCAACATCATTACGTTTTATTCCGTATTCCATCATCAGTTTCTGCGCCATCTCAAGAGCGAGAGCCGCTTCGTTTGCGTTTGATGATTTTGACAATGCAATCAGTTTTTTTAATTTTCTTTTTATCTTTTCTAAATTGCTCTCGTCTTTCATGGTTTCTCCTTTTTCTGATGAATGATGTTGCGGATGTGGGATTCCGTATATCCGAACTCAAGCGATAATTCACGGTAAGACGATCCGTTTTTGTACTTTTTGCGGATGTCGAAGTAATTTTT
>Ga0268262_10000596_pt1 | contig 47446 bp, 29 predicted proteins | sample TergutNc150P3_FD_190354 | JGI IMG/M metagenome (GOLD analysis project Ga0268262, IMG submission 190354) | Nasutitermes corniger P3 segment gut microbial community from laboratory colony in Florida, USA - Nc150 P3 (SPAdes) (version 2) | ecosystem: Host-associated > Arthropoda: Insects >... | reverse complement strand
GAACGGCAGAACGCCTCACCAAGCCTTCGTTGAAGGTATTCCAAACCACGTTGAAAAGGAGGATTCGGCAGCTTAATTTTCGGTTTCATTCGGAGGCTGACTGTCAGCTAATTACTATGCTTGTACATATTGCGTTCCCCTTAGTTGCTTTTTTAGGCATTATCTCACACCAATATTCTTCACGATATAATTCTTGCTGTAAGGTACAAGTAAAGATATTTGAGTTTTTAAAATAATTATATATACTTATTAATTCTTCCCTCTCTCCAATACAGGTAAAATAGAATAGTTTTCCGCTGTACAATTCTTCTTTTGTTTCAATGGGTCTTAACCGTTTGTCCCCTTTTCTTATATTTAAGTATCTTTTTATACCGTCATTTTCTTTTGTTTTTATCCAAGAAACTCTTTCTTCGCCATTTATATATCCATATATCAATGGAAAAATCGGGTATTTATTCAAATTGCTTATTATAATTTCTTTTTCTTTATCAGTAAAATATAAGGAAAATATTTTTTCTTCTGTATATGCGTTTACAATAAATGTTCCATTATAAATAATAACTGGTATATTGGTTTTCAAACCTTTAGTAACGACAGACGCTGATGATAACGATCTAGCGGTTGCATAAGAAAAACACATACCATTATCAATTAAATTATTGATTGTTTTTATGGTATATTCCGACATTTTATCATTGCTTTTGAGTAATGTACCGTCCAAGTCTGTTACATATAAAATTTTCATAAGCTCTTAAAATATACTATAATCATATGCTTTATATCTTTCCAGTTCCTTTGGAATATCTATTACATCAATAGATTTAAGTAATAAACTACTACCCATAAAAACATCATGATAATCTACTATCCATTCACGAGAATCGTATCCTATTAACTCATATATTTTATTATTATAATTATCTTCCCTAATACCAATTTGTTTCGACAAGTATTTGTTGAATCTTGAACCTAAAGTTAATATACCATAAGGGCGATATGTTATACCTTCGTAAACTAGTTCAATATAACCTAATCCAGTATTATCTCTGACTGTATATTCAGGATATTTTATATTCTTTGTTTTACAACTTATAAAACAAAGAAAAACTATAATGAATAATAAAAATGATTTTAATATTATTTTACTAATTCTTTTCTCCAATTATTTGCTTCTTTTATTTTTTCTATAACAAATTGTTCTTTGCTTTTGTGATAATTTGGAACATTATCTGCATTGTTTTCCATTGATTTTATTTTAATTTTTTCATATTCTTTTGCCTTCTCAATATTATTATTCATATAATCTCTAAAATTAATTTTATTATTCCATTCATTTCCGTTATATTCCACTAAATGTATAATATGCGTCAATATTCCATTTAGATCACCTATTACAAACATTCTTGATTCAGGATTGTCTTTTTTTGGACAATATGTTAAACCATTACTTTTCATTTTTTCCATTATATTGTCTAAATTATTAAAGTCTTTAACTCCTACAACTAAATCTATAATTGGTTTTGCTTTTATACTTTTTATTGACGTGCTTCCGATATGTTCTACATCAACAATTAAATCTCCAAATATATCTTTAAAATATTCAATTGTTTCTTTTGCGTTTTGTTCCCATTCTATTTGATGATCATGTAATTCAACAGTAAAATTATTTAAGCCTATTTTCGTATTTTTATCAACAATCATTTTAAATTAATTCCTTATTCATTACACATGAATTGAATGGCAATTTTCTTTCACCGTCATATAATTTGTCTGTTCTAATTTGTTTATAGTTCATATTTTTATACCACTTGACCAATATTTCATTTATATCAATTACATGTATTTCCGCAATTTCTCCGCCGTTTTCTCTTATTTTATTTTCAATAAATTCCATTAATTTTTTTCCAATTCCTTTATGTCTGTATTCAGGCAATGTTCCTAGCCGTTCTATCATATAGATTTTATCTTTATAAAATGAATAACCCACACAACCAACTATTTTGTTATCTTCTTTATATCCAAACATTTTTAAGCCATTTTTTAATTGGTTTTCAATTATATCCGGTTTCATAAATGCGGGAAATCTCTCCACAGTTTCTTTTGTAAAATTGAATTGTAAGGCAACGGTCATAAATGCCTTGTTCAAAATATCCGTTATTAAATTGCTGTCATATAGTTCCGTTATATTTTCCATGTTATCACCTCAAATGTACTTAAAAGATACTATATTCAATAATTAAATACCTAACATTTTTAATCATTTTCACGAAAATTTAGAAAAAATAATTTTTTTCATCAGGAACATTAAATTTTTAATCAAGTATTCCATTCTTCTTTCAATAATCCTGTTATTATTTCATCTTTTAATTCACCATCAGCCATACAATAATATTTTTTTCTTCTTCTTCCTTCTATTTTATATCCAAGCCTTTCTTGCATTGCTCTGGAGGATTCATTACCTGGTAAAAAGCCGTTTTCGAGTTTTCTCAATCCTAATTCTTCAAATGAAAATCTTATTTTTTCAGCAAATGCCTCTATTCCATATCCATTACCAAAAAAACGTTCATTTAACCATACTCCGCCTCCGGCAGTTCCATGTAATTTATTTATTGAAGAAATGCTAATTCCTCCAATAACTTTTTGATTAGATTTTAATTCTATAGCAAATTCATAGCCATTTATATTGTTTTCCATATCATTTTTCATACAATATTCTATCCACCCTTCTGCATTTTCCTTTAAATATGGAAAGGGTACTAATATAAGCCATTTTGAAACATTGTAATTATTTAATCCCTCAACCAGATCATCTACATCATTTTTCTGCCAATTTCTAAGTATTAATCTATTTGTTTCCAATTTCATATTATAATCCTTTTAATATTTTCTTCTAAGCAATGTGTTGCTTATTTTTACTTAATGCTTTATTTAGTATTTCCATGAAAAACCACCCATATTCATCATTTTTTACTTTAACATATTTATCAAAATCTTCATTCCCATATTTCTCAATTATTTCTTTTTTTATTTTATAATATTTTTGCATTTCTTCTAAATTACTATTTAAATAATCTCTAAATAATATATACCCCTGTAATATTCCTGCATCAGCTTTACAAACATATAAATAATGCTTTATTGTATCTAATATTTGACTATTAATATTACCATTATGTGTAAATATATTTTTATCCATTAAATCTTGTACAAAACTAGATACTTCATTTATACTATTTTTTCTTTTAAAAACTTCTCTGCCGACAAGTCCGCAATCCCCAATATGAAAATATCCAAATTTTTCTTCCAGTTCATTTTTTGTTTTGATAAAACTATTATTATCTTTTACAACTATTACAACATCAATAATAGGTTTACCGCACATTCCTTTTATTGATGTGCTTCCAACATGTTCAATATTAATAAATGAGGATAGATTATTTGATAATTCTTTCTTTATTTTTAAGAAAGATAAAGGCCATTCGTTATCATATTCAACAATCACCATAATTTTCTCCTTTAATTTTCATAAAATATACTTTATTAAAAAAATGAATACATAACATTTTTAATCATCAGTATACCTAATGTGTTAATATTATTTCTTCTTTAGGCTCAAGAATTATCCTGTTCGGAGCGTTAAATCGTTCAGCTATGTTTCTGTCAAATATCATTGGATATCTTGTATGTATCGGTATATTAGTTTTACCGTGAAATATTATTGCCTTTTAGAGTTAATTTTACAAGTGAAAAATAGGGGTAAAATAGCTGTCTTCCGGCGGCATTAAAGAGCCAGTATCGGGCTGGCTGGCTTCCTTCGTACCAAAGGTACGCCACAAGTCCGAAAAGAATAAAGGTAACGGAAGATGTTTAGAAACTGAAGTTTCTAAACATCTTTAATATTTAATTAAAAAAATCAATTTTTTTCATTTCCGGTAAAGCAATTTCACATATTCGCGCCCATAAAGGGTAATAAAACTTTTTTGTGGAGTTGCTTATGAAAATTCTTTTTTTTACGTTGACATTTATGTCATTCATGTTGATTTTTCCGGCCTGCAATGGAAGAAATTCTCAGGGAAGAACGGAATCTACGGAGCCTAAACCGGCATTAACGCTTCGGCAAAATGACGGTGAAATTGATACTTCCATGTATTTAAAATCGCTTGACGAATTTGCCGAGCTTGAAAGATCCGGTACGTGGCTTCAAGGTATGGCTGTAACAGAGTCGGGAATACGTGAAAACGCCGGAGATTATGCGGGCGCAGTTGCCGCAGCGTACAAAGAAATGGCATTAGCGTATGGCCGGGGCTTAATACAGAAAAAAGACGTTGAACAAGGTCTTTTGAATTTGCTTGAAATTGACGCCGGACATGAAGTTAACGCGGCAGCCGGCGCAGTTCTTGCTTTTTTTCGGGAACAATGGGCAGAAGCTTTTGCCGCTCTTGCGCTGCTCTTTGACGAATATGAAGAACCGGATAGTTTCGGAAGATGGATGCTTCTTGTCTGTATGCTGGAAAAGAACAGTGAGGATAGGCGATCCATAGCGGCATATAGGGCAATACGCGCGCGTTATGCGCAATTTCCGGAGTACTGGTACAGGGGAGCAAAGGTTTTTTCGGGAGCTATCGCCGCTGATTATGCCGAAAATTGCATCAATTCATCTTCGCGCGGTCCTTTTGCTGATGAGTGCCGGAAAATTCTTGCAGTTCATATAGGTTTAAAAACAGATGACGGCTTATCAATAAAAACCAAGCGCGAAATTGAAACAATTATTTCCCAGTCGGTAAATGCAGCCAATCCCTCCCTTCTTGACTCGCTTTTACCGTTAATCAATCTTCCGGATAATCCGTACACGGTTTATGCAACAGGAGCGCTCAGGGCGTTAACACAAATTCCTGTTTTCCGTGATTATTTTGGCGCACAGGCTTCCGCTTCATCGGGACGCCTTGCGGAAAGGCTTTCCTACATCTGCCGGGGTTAATATGAAACTTCACTTTATAATCCTTGCCTGTACTGTTACTTTGGCTTTTGTTTCCTGCGCTAAAACGCCGGATACAGAAACAATTCGCCTTTATGTCAGCGCCTCAGAAAGCTATGCTTCTGGAAAATTCCCTGAGACAATAGAAATTCTTTGCAAAGAAAAAAAGTTTGCACCCGCGCTTGTGTTACGCGCAAAAGCCGAATATTTTTCAGGCGATTTTGACAATGCGGAAAAAACCTGCCGCGCGGCAATAAGACGGCGTCCGTCGTCATTTGAAGCAAAATTATTCCTTGCAAGAGTACTTCGTGAAAAAGATGATCTTAAAGGCGCGGTACAGTTAATAGAATCTCTTTTAGCCGATAACCCTCAGGATATCCGCGCTTTGAGGCTTGCCGCAGAGCTTGCGGGTCAAACAGGAAAAAACGATGAAGCATCCGCTTTTCTTGACAGGGCTGCCGAATTTTCCGCAGAAAGCGCAATGGTTCTGCTTGACAGAGCAAGACTTCGCTGGACAGCGGGAAAGGGACGGGAAGCTCTCGAAGATTTAAGCCGCGCAAAGGCAATGCTTCCGTGGGGCACGCCCCTGTTACGTACAATTGTTAATCTGGAAAAAATTATTTCGGAGGTTATGTAATGAAAACTCCTATGTTTAAAAAGGAAAATAAAAATGCGTAAAATTACCCTCTTTTTGTTTTTAACAGCCGCTGTCATATATGGTTATGAAAATGAACAACGTCATCTAACAATTTCAGAAGCTGCGGATTTGGCCGTATCATCTTCCGCTGATTTAAAGTATTCCTATGCCTCGCAGGCTCTTACGGAAGGAGCGTGGAAATGGGGACGGCGTGTATATTTTCCTAGATTTTCCTTTAGCGTTTCGGAAAACGACCGGCTTCAGCAGACAGGCGCGGATTCTTTTATAAAAAATTACGGAATAAGCATGGATCAACTTGTCTTTGACGGCGGAAGAACAATTATGTCGCGTAAACTTGAAAAACTTGAATTGAATCTTTCTTCATCAAAGCTTGAAAGAATGGCGTCTGAAATAGCTGAATCCGCCATAACAGCTTACAGGAATGTGCTTTCATCAAGAGCGATACTTGAAATAAGACTTGCGGCATTAAATGTGCTTTATGAACAGAGAAGAATCCTCAATGAAGAAGTTCAGCTTGGTCTTGCCTTGTCGGTTGATCTTGCAAATGCGGATATTAATATTGCCGATGCAAAACTTAATATTTTCTCGCTTCAGCTTGAGTTATCTGAAATGGAAAGGCAGTTTGCGGAACTTTTAGGGCTGAAAACATTGCCTGAATTAACGGAAAGAGTTGATATTAACAGGTCTGTTCTTATTCCCGCCGCTGTGTTAGCCGAAACTATTGCGAAAGAACGGAACCCCGATCTTGCAGAAGTACGCCATTCGATAATAAAAAAACAGGCGGAATTAAAAATAATTTCAAGATCATGGATACCGAATCTGCGGCTTATAGGAAATTTCGGATTGAGCGGACAGCGTTATCCGCTGACGCGCTTCAACTGGTCTGTGGGAGTTAATATTGAATTTTCTAGTCCGTGGTTTAAAAACAGCATAGGCGCGCAGGCCGGATGGGAACCGCCTTACGATAAAACGGCAATGCTTCAAAATAATTTCAGCCCATTGCCTGATCCGGCTGCGGGTATGAGAAAAGATCAGGCTAAAATTGCGCTTGCTCTGGAACAGGAAAAATACGGCGTCATTACCGATCGAATTGGCAGAGCAGCGGTAAACGCTGTTGAAAAATGCGCAATTGCGGAGAAGAAACGGATTTTAGCTATTGAAGCCGCCGCTCTCGGAAACGAACGGTGCCGTATTGAAGAGTTACGGCTTAACCTTGGTCAGATTACAAGACTGAATCTTATGGAAGTTTTAATCGAACAAACACAAAAAGAAATTGCAGTTATTGAAGCTGCAACTGCCCTTCTGGAAGCTGAACGCGAACTGGAAAGAATTCTTGACTTGAAACCTGGGGATCTTGCTCTGCTGACGCAGCGTACGTTAAATGAAACAATACAAAAAGGGAAAGATTAATGAAAAAAGTCATAATTATTCAACTGGCAGTATTGCTGGTTTTTGCCTGCGCCGGAAATTCTCTGAATGAAAACACTGAAGGAAGAAAAGTTAAGGGAGTATCGGTAACTGTCCGCGAAATACCGGATGAAGTTTCAGGCTTTGGAAGCTTGTCATTTTTAAGCAAGGTGGATATTGCCTCTCCGCAGGAAGCTGTAATTAAAAGGCTGTTTTTCCGCGAGGGAGATTTTGTAAAGCAGGGTGAATTGATAGTTCGGCTTGAAAATCCGCAGATTAATCTTGCTGTTGAAAGAGCTGAAAATAATTATACTCAGGCGCTTGCCGCCTGTAATTTAGCAAACTCAAGGCTTTTAGAAGGGATATTCCAGTCTGAGGCACAGCTTCTTGCGCTTGACAAAGCCGAAGCGGAACTTGTCCTTGCAAAGCGAAAATGGGATGAAAATAACCGTAAGCATAAAAATCAGGAAAAACTTTATGAAGCGGGAGGAATTCACTCAGAGGCGATTCTTGTAAGCCGTTTCAACCTTGACAGCGAATGGGAACAGATTGAGTTATTGGAAAGAGAGCTTGAGATTCGAAGGATTGGCTGCCGTGATCAAGACCTTGTAAAAGCCGGGATTTCTGTTCCTCGTGATGAAGCTGAACGCAAAAACGCGCTTGTTTCACTTATGACATCAAGCCTTAGGGCGGAGCTGAAAGCAGCCGGCGCAAGGCTTGAAGCCGCGGAAAAGGAACTTTCTTCAGCTAAGATTGCTCTTGCGGAACTGACGGTACTGAGTCCCGCTTCCGGTATAATCGGAGCCCGCTATCTTGAAGAAGGAGAGCGGGTTCGTCCGCAGGATAAAATTTTCAGCCTGATTGATACATCATCGTTATACGCAATTTTTCCGGTACGCGAAAAAGACGCTCTGCGGATAGATAAGGGAATGTCTACTTCTGTATTGATAGACGGAACAGGAGAAAGGCTGAACGGTACTGTTGATTTGATTTATCCGCAGGCGGACAGCCAGAGTCTAAGTTTTCTTGTACGGGTTCTTCTGCAGGAGAAAGGTCTTTTGGAAGACGCCAATAGATTAAAACCAGGAATGTTTACGCGTGTTACAGTAATTTTGGGACCTCCAAAAAAGACAAAATTCATACCCGATTCTTCCGTTTTTAACCGGACGAATGCTAATCATTCAAATTCTGACCTTTCAAACGGTAATAAAAATAACGATGAGGGCAGCGTTTTTGTAATTAACGGCAGCAAAGTGACCGAGCGAAAGATTTTTCTCGGTTCCGTAAACGGCGAGGATCGCGAGATTATTTCCGGCTTAAATGCCGGAGAATTAGTCGTTCTGCGTCCCGATACGGACTTGAGGGAGGGAAGCAATGTTACGCTGGTTGAATAATTTTTTCGTAGTATTGTTATGTGTCATAATTTTTATTTCCTGCGGTTTTATTGATTTACGTCCTATAGTTTTTAGCATAGAACCTGATAAACCGGATTCAGTTTTAAGCGATTGCGTCAGCCCTGTGATAATCAAATTTAATACGGAAATGGATAAACAAAACACAGAAAAAATTTTACAGGTAAATTCCGATGTTGGGCTGATGAAGGGAGATTATATCTGGAAAGGAAATAATCTTTACTTTATACCTGTTCCCGGTTGGACAGCGGGAATTAGATACACGCTCAGTTTTTTGGGAACTATACAATCCGTTGACGGAAGGGATTTAAGGGTTGAACGTTTTGTTTCATTTTATGCGGTAAACAAAAACGCTCCGCCGTTACTCGAATGGCATTATCCGACTGACGGAATGTCTGTTGGTACAGGCGACACAGTTTTTGAATTTCACTTTTCACGTTCAATGGACAGGCTTTCGACGGAATTTGCTTTAACAATTGAAGGAACCGGAAATAAAACTTTTGAATGGTCGGATGAAGACAGAAAATTAAAAATTACTGTCGATAAGGCTCTTTCTCCGTGGACTTCCTGCAGATGGAACTTAAGGGATTCTGCCAAAAGTGTTGACGGAGTACCGTTACCCCAGACTTATTCGGGTTATTTCACGACAAATCTGGATCAAACATTACCGTGTGTTGTAAGGGTATTTCCGGTTTTAAATTCAGACGGCAGTTGGTTTCCGACAGGCGCAAGTATTGAAACAGGTTTGGCTTCAAAGCAGGGAATTGCAGTTGAGTTCAATAAGCCTATGGGAGAAAACGTACTGCGTTCAATACGTTTTGACCCTTCTATTTCAGGAAGAACAGAATTTCTTTCGGAAAAAAGCATTGTTTATATTTTTACAAAAGATCCGGAACCTGAAACAATGTATACTCTCATTATTTCTGCGGATACAAGGGACAGCGAAGGATTAAAAATAGGCGCCGATTACAGAGTAAATTTTATACCTGATATTCCGTTATTGAATATTCTTTCTTTTAATAAGGATAATAAAGACAACGGTTTTGACGCTGAAAACGTTACGCCAAATATTATTCTTCCGGTTAGTATAGATTCAGTAACTGGGGAAATATCTTTTTCTATTCGTTTTTCTCTTCCGTTTAGCATACAAGAAAAACAAAATACTGCGCAAAAAATTATACTTACTCCGTTTTTTCCAAAAACGCTTCAGCCTGTAGCTCTTCAGTATGTTAGTTGGATTGGCGATGACCGGCTGATTATGCGCTGGGAAGGTTTAAAAGCCGGAGATACGGAAACGCGGCATTATTACAAACTGACAATTCCTGGCGGCAAAGGCGGAATTAACAACGGTATGGGAATGTATATGAAAGAAGATATGACAATTTATCTGGAGGCTGTAAATGAAAGATAAACTATACGTTTTATTTTTTATAATTATTTCTTTTAATTCGTGTGATATTTTGAGAAGATCACAGTTTGAAATAATATCATGGACTCCGGGCAATGGCTATCACTCAAAACCTGAAGAAATTGCTGTAACGTTAAATTTTTCCCGTGATCCTGACAAGGCAAGCGTAGAAAGGAATTTTTCATTAACAGGAAACGGAAACCGCATAAAAGGAACTTTTCTTTGGAATGGCAGAAAAATGATCTTTACGCCGATCATACCATTGGAAATAAATACAGACTATGTCATTCTAGTCTCCGCCGATGCGCATGATGAAAAAGGCCTTTCTATGGATGAAGCGTTTACCAGCGATTTTACTACAAGACCTGATAATAAGCGCCCGGTCCTGATTTCCTGTTATCCTGAAATGTACTCCAGCGTAAGCGATCCAAGAACGGAAATAAAACTTCTTTTCTCAATTCCTGTTTTATTGAGTACGTTATACGAAAATATTTCTTTTAACCCTTCTATGACAGGCTCATGGAGACTGGAAGACAGCGGAAAATCGGCAATTTTTTCTCCGGCAGAACCATGGACGCAAAACAAGAAATATGAAATTCGTTATACAGCGCTATTAACGGATAAGAACGGAATGAACATAGGAAATGATTTTTTAAGCGTATTCACAGTCGGAACAGATCATGAAGCGCCTTTTCTTTTATATGCCAAACGAATATCAAAAAACGGAGATGCTTTTACGCTTAATGCCGGAGGTTTTATCGGCGCGGCGGAATTATCTGTTGAAAACAATGATTGGGAAAAAGACGACAAGCTTCTGCTTGTTTTTTCAAAACCGGTAGACAGCTTAATGGTAAAAAATTATCTGAATGTTGAAAATGCATCCGGTCTGGTTATGGAAAACTCTTCCCTTATTACAGACGGAAAAGGTTATAGCGCAGAATTTATTTTTAAGTTTGACACTATCCCTGTTTATGGAAGCAGATTTACATTCAGGCTGAAGCCCGGCGTAAAAGATCTGTCAGGCAACGAAAGTAAAGATGAATATGTTTACAGAATATTTGCCGACGGAAAAAAATCAAAACCGCCGGTTTTAAAAGGTTTTAGAATGTCAATGACACCCGGTAAGTCAGCTCAAAATTTTTTTTACGCCGGAACAGATTCGATTTTTAAGTTAATTCCGATTGCAGATGAAAATTATCCTTCAGGTGAAAACGTACAGACATGGATTGAATTTTATTTTGACACTGCGGAAGGAACTTACGGGGAAAAAGCATCAATAGATGTATTTTCATTAATGGAACTTTTCCGTATAGAAACAAGTAATAATGTAATTACTTTTTATCCCCGTCAGGTAAAAACATCCAATTTTTCAGTTTCTGCGCCGCATACTGAGTGGGAATCTTTTGTAAGACTGGAAATTGCGGGTAACATTGTCAATTCAACAAATTACGGAATTATTATTTTTCATATAGGCGCCGGACTAAAAGACAGTTTTGGCAATAAAAATGAAAACCCGCAGAAGATTTCACTTGTAAAGTAGGATTTTTATGAGAGGATTGATAAATCTTTTTGTGCGCCGTCCTGTAACTGTTGTTATGATTCTGGCGGCGTTAATAATAGCGGCAGTATTCTCACTCTTTATTACGCCTGTCAACAGACTGCCTGATTTTTCAGTACCAAGAGTTACAGTTGAGACTATTTATCCCGGAATGGCAGCTAATGAGATTAGAATGCTTGTAACTATTCCGCTTGAAGACGGACTTTCGCCGGTTAAGGGACTTGAAAAAATGAAAAGTATCTCCAGAGATAGCCGTTCTATTATCAGCATGGATTTTCGATGGGGTACTGATCCTATGGCAGCTTCTGTTCTTGTCCGTGAAGCGGTTGACGCCGTTTATCCCGCTCTTCCGGAAGGCGTGCGTAAACCGTCTGTTACATCGGGCGATACTGCAAACGAACCGCATGCTGTAATTGCCGTGAGTTCACGCAATGGAAACGCTGAATTTGCGCGTAACCTTGCGGAATACGAGCTGCGCGCGCGGCTGAGAAGAATAGACGGAGTAGGTTCTATTGTTCTTATCGGCGGAGAAATTATGGAAGAGAGGCTTATTCTTGATACGCCGCGTATAGCCGCTCTTGGCTTTGCGCCGCAGGAGTTTGCGGGACTTCTTGCGCAGGAGACGTCTGATGTTCCGGCCGGAAATGCCCGCGAAGGCAGCATGGAACTTGTTATTATCAGTTCGGGAAGACCGGATTCAGCCGATTCTCTGTCGCAGGTTGTTCTTCCTGCTGCAAAAGGAACATTGACAGTAAGTGATGCAGGACGGCTCAAATCATCTGCCGCTCGGTCGGAAAGTGTATTTGTTTATAACGGAAAAGAAGCCGCAGCATTGGAAATTTTCCGGAGGTCAGGCTCTGATCCGCTGCGGCTGTCAAGAGAAATCAAAAAAACCGTCGATGAAGCAAATATCCTCTTTTCACGTGATGCGCAAATAGAGATTGTCAGCGATGCCGCCCCATCCCTGATCAGAGGAATAACCGGTCTGTTAATCTCTGCGGCTATCGGCGCTGCGGCAGTTATACTGATATTACTGCTTTTTATCCGTCGTCTGAAATACAGCCTGCTTGCTTCACTTTCGATTCCTGTTTCAGCCGCAGCGGGTATTTGCGCGCTTTCAGTTACGGGAAGATCTCTTAATAGTATGAGTCTTAGCGGGCTTGCCATGGGCATAGGTCTTGTTTCCGATACAAGCGTAATTGTTCTTGACTTGCTTCATCAGGCATTTGGAAAAACAGAATCTGTTCCTCTTGCGGAAGAAATCGGAAACAAAGCTTTTTCGATTGCAGGCTCAAGCATTGCTTCTACGCTTACAACTTCGCTGGTTTTTTTGCCGATAATAATGCTTCCGGGTCCTTTGGGAAGCCTGTTTGGCGACATTGCCGTTGCTCTTGTTACATCAGTAGCGGCAGGGTGGTTTTATGCGCAATTTTGTCTTCCTTCGCTTTACCGGATTGTACCTGCGTTTAATGTTAAGATACCTGCCGTTTTTAAAGATGGCAGCCTTAAAAAAAATTACGGACGTTTTCTTTTATTTTTGCTTCGGCGTCCCGGCAAAATTTTCATTATTGTTTTATTCTCGGTAATCGCCGGAATATTCATGATGTTAACAAGACCGGTGGTTTTTATTAATACGGATGAAGCTGAAGAAGTCTGGGTCTCAATGGTTTATCCCTCCGGAACCGTGCTTGAGACAGTGGGCGTTACGGAAAAGGAAATATCTTTATTTGTTTCAGGGCTGCCGTCTGTAAAAACAGTTTTTGGAAGAGCAGGCGCAGAAGAAGAAGACATTTTCCGCAGGGCAGACATTGATTATTCAAGGGAAGAATTTATTCTTCGTTGCGTGCTGAAAAAAGGAACTAAACCGGAAAAAGCGTTAGCGGAAATTAAAGCTGCAATAGTTTCTAAAGAAGATTACCGCCGAATTCCGTTATCTGTATATTTTCCGAAAGACAGGACAGAAGTTTTGCTCGGACTGTCAACAGATCGTACTTTTGTAATAAAAGGAAATGACAGGGAAGAGCTGTTTGAACGGACGGAGATACTTCAAGACATATTGAATACAGCTTCAATTGATGCAAGTTTTAGGCCGCAGGGAAAGAGGCCGGAACTAAGACTGTATCCTGACAGGGAAGCCGCCGCCTACCTTTCAATATCCGCCGCGCAAATAGCGGAAACCTTGTATGTACTTAACGAAGGAATTGTAGCGACACGGCTTGAAATTAAAGGCAAGCCGCTTGATGTGCGCGTAACGGGACAAAACAATAATTACGGCGATATTATTCAACAGCTTGAGCAAATCCCTATTAAAACATCACAGGGTAAAACTGTGTATCTTGGCTCTCTTGGCAGAATAGAGCGAATGGAGGCAGAAGCGGCTCTTGCGCGGCTTGACAGATCTGATGTTATTTATACGGACATTTCAGCCGTTAAGAATAACTCTAAAGTGTTAAGCCGAATTGCGGCGGAATTTTCTTGGTTTTCAATGGCAGATGAATCTGCTTTCGGCCGTTACAGGAATTTAATAGTTCTTTATGTCATTCTTGTACTGATATTGCTTTACATGACAATGGGCGCTCAATTTGAATCGTTTCTGCTTCCGTTGATTCTCATGATGAGTATTCCTTTTTCTCTGGCCGGCGCGGGTTTTGTCCTTTTGATTACAGGAACAAAAATTGATTCTAACGCTGTGCTTGGGTTAACCGCTCTTTTCGGCCTTGTTGTGAATAACAGTCTCATTCTTTTTGAAGTCAGTGAACAGAAAATTGACAGTGGTTTTGATACCGCTGCTGCGGTTTTTTGCGGAGCTTCCGAGCGCTTTCAGGCAATATTAATCACAACAGCTACAACTGTTTTTGCACTTTTACCGCTTGTAGTAAGTCCGCTGGGAAACTCGCAAAAATCAATGGCGGCAGTAATGCTTGGAGGACTTGCCGCGTCGACATTACTCAGTCTGTTTGCAATTCCTCCTGTTCTTATCAGGTTTTTTAAATGGAAACTTTACAGCGGGGAAAGAAAATGAAAAATTTGAATTCTTGGCTGGAAAGGAAAAAAGCCGCTCTTTGCATACTTGCGGGAATCTGCTCAGTATCGTTATTCGTAATTATCAATTCAAGTGAAAAAATAAAAAATAGTTCAGGAGGTTCTTATGTAGTTAAAATCAGGCACTACGGCATTGACGCTGCCGAAATGGAACGAAGCATTACAATACCGTTGGAAGACGCGCTTTTTGCCATTCCCGGAGTAATGTCTGTGCAAAGTTCAAGCGAAAACAATCTTTCAAATGTTTTTATCCGCTTCAAAAATGAAAGAAAGGGACGTTACGAAGCTGTTCGCGATGCTGCGCAAAGAGTGTATGAAACGCTTCCGTCATCTGTGCAAAGACCGGAAATCATAAGCTCGAATAATTCGAGGATACCGGTATGGTCTGCCGCTGTTTATTCGGGGAATTCAGTTTCTACGGCGCAGATGCTTGAAAAAGTTGTAAAGCCTCGTCTTGAAAGTCTTGAGGGCGCGGGAGAAGTCATTGTTTCAGGAGCAGGCTTAAAAGAAATTTTTATTATTCTTGATCAGGAGAAACTAAGCCTTCTTGGGTTACAGCCGTCTGCGGCAGCCGCCGCTCTTGGAATGAATGATGCAATTTTTCCTGGCGGATCAATAATACATCAAAACAGAGAAATTTTCATAACAGTAGACGGCAGATTTGGCATAACAGATTCACAGATAGACATATCTTCTCTTGAGCGGGTTCTTGTTCCTTTCGGAGACGGAAAATCTGTCGAACTTTCTGAAATTGCCGTGATTACCGAACAGGAACGCACACCGGATATTCTTTCGCGCCTGAATGGCAGGAAGACGGCGGGTATAGCAATTATGGGACGGCACGAAACCGATTTACGCAGACTTTCTTTAGATATAAAGAAGGAATTGTCCGCGCTGGCGAAAGATCGAACTTTGCCTCTGGAGTTTACGGTGTTATCCGACATTGGCGCGGAAGAAACAGCCGCTTTCCGTTCAGTCGTTAACGCGGCGCTGACAGGCGCAGTAATGGTGGCTGTTATCAGTTTTCTGCTCAAAAGTAAAAATAACGCAAATTTTTCAGGTTTATTCTGCGCTTTGGCAATTCCGTTTATTTGTCTGGTGTCGGCTGCAATTTTATCAATATCCGGCTTTACGATAAACCGCTTAATGCTGGCGGGAATAGCGGCGGGAATCGGCTCGGCAGTCGACGCTGTAATTCTCTGTTCGGAAAAACTGCGCAAATGCCGAAATTACACGGATTCTTTACTTGCTTTGCAAGAAATAAAAGGTCCCTTGATTGCGGGAGCCGCTACTACAGTCGCCGCTCTTATCCCTCTTATGGCAATTGAAGACAGCGGAGCAGGAATAATCGCCGTTTCAATTGCGGTAGTTACATTAACAGCCCTTTTAATGAGTCTGTCTTTATTGCCTCCGTTGCTTCTTTGGGAAAACAAAGGCTTTATAACAGATAACTTAATAAAATTACCGCGCGTTTTTAAACTTATACAACGGCGGATATTACGTTTTCTTTGCAGAGTTCTTGCTGTTAATGCAAAGTTCTGCATTTGTTATCCGCTAATAATTTTGTCTGTAAGTCTTGCGCTTACAGTTTTAGCAATACTTGCGTTGTTTGCAAAAGGTGCGGATATAGCTGGTTATGCTTCGGAAAATTCTGTATATGCACAGGTTGAATTTGAAGGAGGCTTGCTTATCGAAGAAACAGACCTTCTGCTTGCCGCTTACGGTGAAAAACTTGCGGGTAACGCAGGTATTACAAATGTAGAAACAGGGGCGAGGACAGGTTCAGGTTCCCTTCTTGTTTCATTTGATCCAAAGCAAACAAAGGCGCATCTTGTAAGAGATTTGGCAAAACAAATCTCAATTCCCGGCGGTTTTGTGTTCTTCCATGAAAATTCATTAAAAGACCGTTACTGGGAAATAAAAATTTTCGGCGATGAAGACAAAAAATGCAGAGAACTTGCCGAAGAACTTGCGTTTATTTGCGCGGGTCATCCCATAATCCGCGAGAGAGTGCTTAATTTTAAGCAGGGCAGCCGCAAAATTGTTTTTCTGCCTGACAGGGAACTTTTTGCGGAATCCGGAATTACTTTTTCAAATGCCGCTTCCATGTTAAGGCTTGGAGTTTATGGGCCTGTTGCGTATAAAAGAATGGGCGCGGACGGTGAAACCGATGTAAGAATTTTAACCGGCGGCAGTAATTTATTAGATTACGGAATAGGGAATGTTTTGCGTCAATCAAAAGAAGGGGCGCTTGGCATACTTGTTTCTGCGGGAGAAGGAGAAACAGTTTCATCTTTGCATATTGATTCGCTTATGCAGATAAAGGAAGAAACAGAGCCTTCCAGCATAAGAAGGGATGACCGGCGCAGAACTGCTTCAATAACAATTACAACAAAACCAATGGATCCGCGGCGTGTGAAAGAAATGCTGTCCGGTTTGATTGAAAAACTCAATTTGCCTCCGGGCTATTCCGTTGAATTTGATCCCGAAGCAATTCGTCAGGCGCAGGCTTTATCATCAACCGTGATTTCGCTTGTTTTGGCTGTTATTTTCTGCTACATGATTATCGCTTCAATAAATGATTCTTTTACGATCCCGTTAATTGTGTTATCTGCAATTCCGCCTTCGCTTTCGCTTCCCGCGCTTTGTCTTGTTTTGTCTGGAAGCGCATATAATTCGGCTGTCGCCTGTGCGTTTATTGCGGTAAGCGGAATGACAGTTAACGCAGCAGTCCTTTGCGCAGACGGACTACGCTCAAAAATGCATAACGAAAAGACAGCTTTAGGTATTTATACGGCGCTAAGGCGAAAAATGCCCGCGCTTCTGGCTACTGCCGGCACTACAGTCGCGGGTGCAATACCCTTCCTTTTTCTAAAGGAGGGAGCGAACATTTTAATACGGACATTGTCTTTGACAGGAGCTTTGGGAGTTACATGTTCCTGCCTTTGTTCAATAACCGTAATTCCGTCGCTTTTTATCATTTCAAGAAAAAATTTATACAAAAAAAACAATCCCGCTTGTGCGGGATATAAATCCTGATTTGGAAGTAAATATGAAAAATAAAATATTTAATAAATCAATTTCTGTTTTTCTGACATTTGTTTTTATTTTTGGATTAATTCCATCAATAATTTTTGCACAACCGGATAATCAACTGTCCGCCGATGTTAAAGGTTTTAACAAATCGGTCTTTGAAAGTCACTTCAGCAGAGCGGACAGGGAAATAAACCCCGAACGCTGGCTGTTTGAAGCAAAATTAGGGGTCACACAGGCGCTTTATGCATGGGAAATGGTTGCCTGCAGTCTGTATGAAAATACTCTGCTTTTTGAAGAAGATAAAAATAAAATTGAAAAATGGAGTAACGAAGAACTTGAATCTCGTTTTATGAAATGGCTGACCGGAAGATTCTTTGGCGAGGCTGCAGAAAAATCATTTATTGAAATTTCTACAATGTTTGGGGAAACACAAAAGAATTATTCATGGCATCTTGATGACGAAGGAAATATCATTTTTGATGAAAAAACAGGCGATCCTCTGATAATTCGTCCGGGCGACGACAGGGAATTTTCGCGTGATTTGCTTATGTGGCGTAATGAAGCTGATACTCATGTTCAAACAAATATGGTTTCCTTTGATGCAGTTATGGCCGGTCTGTACACCGAGCTTTTGGCGTATATTCCCGAAGAATTTCGCGAAAAAATAAGCGCTGTTATAGGTGAAACAGGCGAAAACATAAGCGGAACTATAAAACGTGAATTTGAAAACATCGCCGCAAGAGAGGAAAGAATATTTACAAGCAGGCGTACAAGGGATATATGGAGTTTACGCAGAAAAAACGACGATGAAGCCGCCAGAGTGTTCACACAAAGGCTGATTACTGAAACTGAGGAAACGTGCGCAAAAGGTATCGAGGATTTAAATACAAGAATCGAACAGGCTTCGGCAGGTACCGGAGATTTGGCATTAATAGGCGAAGAATGGCTGCGTTTGTACAAGGAACAATTTGACAGAGGACTTAAAGCATGGGAGGAAGCTGAAGAAAGATTTTTTGTAAGACGCATTGAATGGGAACAGGAATCTTTTAAGCTTTTTTCCGAAGGTGAAGAAATGTGGCTTGCTGCTTTTAGTCAGTTTGAGGAAGAACGCAAAAAATGGGAATTAAAAGCAAAAGAACTATTTGAATCCGGCGAATCGATGTTTAAAAATATTTCCGAAGATTTTAACAAAAACATTACAGAGGCAAAAAAAGAATTTGAAATTAATATGGCGATGCGTATAGGTGAAGGGACGGCAAAGGTAAAGGCGTTAGTGGATATGTACCTAATTTGCGCATCGGCTGCAATTTCCGCAATGGAAAATGTTCAATTTTGGCACAGTCAATACGATAAACCAGACAAAAAAGATCCAAAAGATACGGATTTTTATTCATGGTTATTGCAGGAACAAACAAAAACAAAAAATTCATCTTTGACTGAAATAATTAAAAGTTATGAAATGTATTTGTCATACATAGAAAAAGCCGCAGATGCCCGCGATAGAATTCTTGCAAATTATGCCGAACTCTTGGGAACCGGAACGTTAAAAGACATCCTTTCACCTGATGCGTCAAGTGAAGATTTTTGTCTTGACGAGTATCAAATTGCGCTTATCAGGGCAAAAGCGCTTGTTCTGTATTGGGAAAAAAGAACAGCGATAAACGAAGCTGTAATGAATTATGCGGAAGAATTTTCCGCAGGAAGAATGACAGAAGCGGAAGGACTGAGGGCATGGGAGAATGCAAAAGCCGCATATAATGAATCTCTTGCTGTATATGCCGCGGAATTAAAAAAACTAAATAAATTTGGAGAAGATATTCAGAAACAGCAGGAAATACTAAAAAATCTCACTCGAAAATTACTGCAGGAAGAAGAAAAGTTAAACAAATTGAATTCCGAATATACGGCGCTTGTCGGCGTGTCGATAGTTAATAGCAGTAATTTTTATTTAGTGGAACTAAATGCAAGATATGATTATCTTGTTAATGAATACAAATTGCTGCTGCAATCCGGAACGGATGCAAAATATAAAAATATTCTTGAATATGGAATGAAATGGGATAACGATGAACGCAGAGAAAAAGCGGAAAGCGCGCTTGACATACTGATAAACGGATATGACACGCAGATGCCGTCCCTTGCAGAGCTGATGAAAAATGTTCTTAAAGGGAATGATTCAGAAATAGATTTAAAAATCCGCCTTGCGGCCATCGATTTATTTGCAGATAGCAACGGATCCCTGCGTTCGCCTGATTCAACATACAGCGGCGCTGACTGGTATTCCAAAGCAAAAGGACTTAATCTTACCGCTGAAGAAAAAGACATTCTTTACGGTGAAAAATTATACGAGCAGCTTGTAACAGATTACAAGAACAGTTATCAAATTTTACTGGAAAAACAGGCTGAATTAAACCCGAAAGATTTGGAAAAATCTTATTCTGAATATTATTTATGTTTGGGTTTGCTTGATATTTACAATGAATATACCGCAATAAATTCATTTACACGGGGAGAATACTGGAGGGATACATGTAACTCATTAAGCGCTCTGTTTGATAATTTGGGCATTAACCAAACATCGGGCTTTCTGCCGGATGTTAAAAAAATCTGTGAGTCCGTTTATAAACGACCCGGAGATTTTCTGCAAAATGCCTCTCAGTTCTTGTTTGATTTTGAGAAATGTTTTCGCTTAATACCCGAATGGCTGGAGTTTGAAATTAACAACTGGGAAAATGCAATAATAGAATATATTGCGTCTTACGCATTATTTACAGGTTATGACTCTGGAAATTTAGCAAATACGCTGTTCCTTAAAAAGCAGGAAATCAATGCAAGATACAATGAACTATATACGTACGCTGACTCTTTAGGAGACATTGACGACAATGAAGCTGAAAAGTTAAACGATACTTTAGCGGAAATAAACAACGATATAACGCTGCTTTACTGTACGGAACAGATTTATCAGGCATTGGAAAAAATGAAAAATACTTCTTTTGCCTCAGGAAATGATAAACACTGGCGTCAGTATTTATCTGTCAATTACATTGACAATTATGATCCGTCGTTTGCTATGGCTTCTACATGGAAAGAAGGTATATTGGCGGATGCATTATTTAATGCGGTTTATTCTACAAATCGAATTAATGACTCATTTGCCGTTTTTAGTCAAAAAAATTTTGACTATACAACCGACGGCGACTCACAATTTTATGAATTATATTTGGAAGAAGTATCAGCGTCTGTTTACTTGTTAAATTCAATGAAGACTATTTATAACGAAATAGCCAATTCCGGTAAATCGTATGAATATTCAAAAATGATTCCTGCGGGTTTGGAAAAACAAATAAAAAATTTAAGCGAAGAGCTTGCGATTCAGGAGAATATTTTTAATGCTCTAAGAGACGAATATTTCAGGGAAGCTGATAAATTCCTGAATATCGGATCGCTGTATGACGAACAGTACAGCATATTGAAAAAAACGTATGATAATTCAGAGCTAAGGCGCTTTGAATATGAGAAACAAGATGCCATACAGAGATGGGCAGGCACTGCCTACATAAATACTGATCATATAGATACTGAAAACTGCAAAGAAAAACTGGCAAATGCACGGACAGTTTTAGCTGTACTCTCCGATATTTACAGCGGTGAAAGCCGCCGTTCATGGGATAATCCCGAATACAACGCTCTGTATGCTGAATATGAGCAAAGTTTCGGCAGAAAAATAAAAATAATGGAAGCCTTTGAACTGCTGTTGAAAGAGACGGCGCGGGAACATGCTAACAATGAAAAAATGTACAAAGAATATCAGAATGCACTTAATAAACTCGGGTTTATAAACACTAATTATTTAAATTATGTTTCTTCCGGTCAACGATCCCAATGGACAGTCAAAGACATAATCACTGTAATAAACGGACGTCTTGTTTTTTCCAAAGATTCTTCTATGAGACTTACAGGCGTAGATACAGCAAAAGCCGAAGACATTGAAAGTTTTTTTAATACGACAATATCTCCTGACGGTGAACGATATGATATCAGTCTGTTTGAAGATTCTCTAAGGGAACTAAGTCAGAGAATGTCTGGTTATTTTCAGAACAGCGGCAAGTTCATGCAATGGAGTATGGCAAGGGATTATCTTATAACTTCATTAATAAGCGCCAATGGGGATTTAGCTTTTTTAAATAATTATTATTCCGGATTGGGACAAATGAAGAAAGGCGGCTCACTCGGCGTATTAATGGTAAAAGACAGAGTTTTTCAAAGAGTGAAAGATCTTTACTCGTCTTCCGGTATAGAAGTTATGAATATAGCTTCTGAAAATACGCTGCGTTCTTATTGGGAAGCTTTAAGCGAAGAAGAAAAAGCCGATCTTGAATATTATGTTATTTTGACTTTAACAGGTTACGGTAGTGAATATTTTACCGGTTTTGCACAAATGCGGACTCTCAATATGTACGAGTATGCATATGATTATGTTTATAAGAATTACGCGTATGCAAAAAAACAGAAAAATACATGGTGGAAGTTCTTATGGTCATGGGTATATAACGGGATGTTGGAGTATAATTACAATGCTCTTAAGAGAATCGAACCAGTCTTGTCTGCGACAAAAAATAATGTAAATAAATGGACTCAAGGGTTACAGAATAATCTTTCGTCAATACAGAAATATGCTTTAGGATACGCAAAATCCTGCAAAAGGCTTGATATCCTTGAAGGAAAAGCGCCGAACGGCGAAAACATTGACTGGGATACCATTAGTCTTGCGCTTTCAGAAGTTAATAAGATAAGCGAAGAAGATATTTCAACGCTTAAAATTCATTGGATTAATATGCAGTCTGAAACCTGTATGACATTCGAAAATGTACAGGATGCTTTTAGCGGTCTTCTTTGGTGGGCAAGAAATGCGGAAAATAAAAACAAGGTTGCTCTTGAGAACATTTGGCTGGATGATGCGCAAAAACAGCAGATAAGCAATTATAATTTTCAGATTGCTTCAGAAGCTTATATTGCGGGAAATATCAATATTGAAACCTTAAAAACCGCCGCAGAAAATGCTTATGGCAAAAATGCCGCAGCATGGAAAAATCATTTTGAGAATGTACACGCTGTTTTGTATAACGATCTTTCGATTTATTTGAACATCGATCTGAATTTTTTTGCAGAATTCTGCACTCCGGGAGAAGAACTTACCGCGTTAACCGAAAAAATTCTCAGGAATAGATATAATGCCGAACTTTCAGCCAGAGAAATTGAATGGAATTTGAAAAAACAGGATATAACGGAGAAATATAATGAATGGCAGGATTCTGCCGCCATGATATTTGAAAACGGAAGAACAGACTGGAACACAAGCGTTAAAAAAATGGAAGAATCCTATAAACAATGGAGAATGAATTTTCAAAAAGAATACAACCGCGTTAGTGATGAATGGGCTGAAGCGTATCTGGCAGGTCTTGAAGATAAGGAAAAATGGCTGGAACAGGCTTCTGCCGCAGCAAATCAAGCTTCAACGGAATCCTTTCTTTTGCTTGTAGGTACAGAAGGGGAACGTTTATCCCGCTTTTTAGATACAAGGGAACCGTTTGGAATTCGCAATGCGTTGCCAAAAACTGAAATTTTAATAGCGGAACTTTTGCGGTCTTCCGGAATAGCAAATATGTATAAAGCATTCGGCTCGATTAACAATATTACGGAAACTGCATCTTCTCTTGTCAGACGTGGTATTGGCGGCATCTCAACATGGGATGCGTCTATAGTCAAAGCAACGGCTGCAGATATGGCAAGAAAAACAAATGCTGAAGTTGCAGAAAGAGAAGCAAGGAAACTTGCGCATATTGCCAGGTTAACCGCTGATGAGGCGATTAAAAACCTTATGTCTTCTGTGGATGCAACCAATAATAATTTCCGGAATAATATGGATAATGTTTTTATCATGGAAGGACATTGGAGAAAAACCGGAAATGATTATGTGAAAAACATAGTTAAGGGTTCAACGCTTTTTACACCGGTTATTTCCAAGACCGTAACCATTACAGGATACAGGAATTACAAGATGAATCCGGTATCGCTAAAAACAAATCTGGATGAAGATTTTCTTGCCGGTCTGGATACTATTGCTATAAGGGGATTGATTGAGAATGTTTTTATTGAAGTAAGAATAATCGGCGAAGAAATATTCGGAACAGAAGAAACAAAAAATTTGGTTATTAACAAAACATATACTAATAATCGCGAACAATCTCCGGGTAAATTCGGCGCTCATATAGGATATGAACCGGCTGTCAAACCGGCGGAAAGATTTGGATCTTCAAGAAACTCATTGTTTTTTGACGAAGGCGCCGGAGAACTTGGCAGGCTTTTGTCAGACTACATTTACTGGAATGTTATTGATACAAGAGGGAGCGCAGAAATTGCTCTGGCTCCATGGGACAAACGAATTTGGAATGACGAAAACAGTTTTTTTTCGGCGCCGACTTTAAGGTCAGTAGGTCAAATCGCAGGCACTATTTTAAGTGTTGTAGTTGCGGCGGCAGCTGCTCCGGTAACAGGAGGAGCGTCTGCAATTGGATTATTTGCAGGCATTGCAGCAAATTCAGCGGATGATTTATTATTTAGTTCTCTTGATGTAGCTTTTGGCTATAAATCTGTCAGTGAAGCGGGTTTTGAGTTCGGAAAATCTTTATTGGTCAATACCGCAAGCGTTGCGATTGGCGGCGCGTTTAGCGGTTTTGGTAATTTTGGCGGAGAAACATTCTCTAAAGGACTTACGTCAACTGCTGTAAGCTCTGCAAGTACAACAGTCGGTAAGATAATGGTACAAACCGCAATGATCGGACTTCAAACCGCAGCGACGATGATGACAACAAACGCTCTTAACGCAATTACATACAACAGATCAGATGGTTTCGGCTGGTCAAATGATATATTCAAAACCGGAATGAAGGGTATGGTTACAAACACATTGTCATCAATGGCGAACGCATTTACATCAGGAACTCTGCAGGCGGTAAACAGCGGTTTTTCAATGGAAAAATTGGAAGGTTTTTATGATGGCAATAAATCAGATATTACGACACTTAACAATCTCGCCGGCTCTCTTGTCGGACAGGGAGTAAATTATGCTATGGGAAGCGACTTTACATTAAATGTATTTAACTTGAGCATGATGACGGGCAACAAATATAACAGCGGATTGCTTGAACTGCATCTCGGCCGCGACGGCGTATCCATGAGCCTTGGTACGGGGGGAGCCAATGTCAGTTTTGACAATTTGCGGGCGGCCTTTAGAGGCGCCCAGGTTTGGAATGTAAAGAATCGTATAAGCACATTTATTAAAAAGGAAGAAATATTTAAAGATGAGATCGCTCTTCGCGCTCAGTACGGTTACGGAGATGACGTGCAAAAAAAACAGCTTTGGGATATACTTAACGGTGATACAAAAATCGTAGCCGATGCCGAAGGAGATTTTTTTGCACAAACCACAATAGTTAACGGACAAAGGGTGATTAATTTGTCGGGTTATAAAATGGGCATGAGCATGGAAGAACAGATGTTTCTTGCTACGATTCTTGGACACGAAGCGTACAGGAACGGCGTTATAACAAATGATAATTATCTTGAAACAAGATCAGCAACATATGCACATACGGAGATGGCGCTGAGAATGATAATGGATGGGCAAAATTTGACCATTAATGATAACTTGCTGAGGGATTTAATCGCCTACAGTTATGGTAGTGATTTCTTTAATTTCTATGTTGACAATTATTATGATTCAAGCGCTGATTACTGGAAGCTGACAAGAGAAGGAAATCTGGAATATGATGGTTTTGCAACATTACGAGATGCTGATGGAAATATCATAAAATCATATAGACAAATGGGATTATCAAATGATAATTCAATAGAAGGCGCACTATTATGGTTATTAAATATTGATCCGAAGGATACAGCTAGTGTCTCAGCAGTTCGTAATATGATGGTTATGTCGGGATTAAAACATTCATTCAATTATGACCCAAATAATTGGTTTTGGAGAGGTGAACAGAATGTAATAACAGGAAATAAAGGCTCATTTCCGGTAACCAGTATTGTTGATTTAACTCGAACCAATATGGGAAAAACAATCAGCATTAATTCAATTGCAGAAATGTTTACAAAGATAGGAGCAACTGGTACGGAAATAAACACCTCAATAAATAGGATTTATGGTTCTGCGGTTGGTTTTTTATTATATGCAAATGCCGGAACAAATATGGGTGTAGCATCTTCAATGTTGTCTAATTACTACTCCGAATCTCAAATGTCAATGTTGAATGTCAACTTAAGTTTTTTGATGGATGGTCTCTCAAAAGGTATTAACATTAATGCTATGGTAGTTGGAAATGTAACAAGAACGGAAGAATTTGGTAAAGATACCGGTATTTTAAAACTTTCATCTTCACCAGCAGAAGTTGAAAAATATTTCAGAGAATTACACACCGGAATTGATTATGGTCCAGGTGGAATATCTGTATTAGTTCCAGGAGGATATTGGGAACTAATTAATACTGATACTCATAAAGCTTATTATCAGCTTTATGGTAGTGATGTTAAAATGCGTGTTCAACATATAAATCCAGCAGAACTTAAAAAGTTGTCATTGAAAACCATATTTGGTGGTGATAATAATAAAATATTAAACTATCCTACTGAATTATATGGTGCTGGTACAGGAGCGCATATTCATATTGACATGACAATGAATTTACCATATAATGGTGTATACACAAGGCAATTTGTAAATCCTGAGACATTAAAACCAGAAAACAGATTGGAATATCCGTACGCATATATGGATTCCAACAAAAACAATATAAATGGAAAATCTGGGAATTTTTGGAGATATTGATTATTGTTGATAATAATTCTGATTAAGGAATGTTATTCCTTATAAAGTTGTCAGTGTTCACCTATATAGCTGCTTGCTTTATAGGTGAACATTAAATTTTTTAATAACATAGGAAAAAAGAATGAAAAATATATTTTGGTTTATATTACTTTTTCTTATCTTCTCATGTTCAAAAAATATAGATAAGAACAAGCAAATTATGGAATCAGAGTCTAATGTAACAAATAATACTATGGCATATGATGAAAATGATAGAAATAATATTATCGGCTATATAAATGACGATAATATCAGAATAAGAAGCAATTCAAATATAAACTCTGAGATTCTTGGTTTATTAAATATGGGCGATTGTGTTACAGTAATTGATACCTCTAGTGAAAAAGTTACTATTAATAATTATGATGATTATTGGTATAAAATTATTACAAATGATAATATCACTGGCTGGGTTTTTGGCGGATATATTGAGCTTATAAATAATGAAATACCTCCTGAATTTGCGGGAATGTCATGGAATACTGAATTTGGGAATTTAACTCCTTTGAAAAATATTTCAATTAATGATTTACAATCCTGTTCATGGAGAAGATATTTTACATCTATATTTTTTTCTGAAGAAGGAAATTATATTAAAATTGATCGTTGGGGTATCACTGAATCTGGCAGATATATTTTAAAAGATAATACAGTATATTTTTTCCCGCCAATAGAAATTATTAGGTTCACTGAGAAATATACTATAAATAAATTAAACTATTCAAATGAATTACATTTTGAAGGAACTCCTGTTTTACGAAGTGATGATGAGACTGTTGTTTTTGTTGCAAATGGTTCGGAATTTGTAGAAACCGGAGAAACGATAAGGATGTATAAATATTATTGTGAAAAAATTTTTGAACACGGGAAAGTAAATAGAAACGGTTATTTATTTTCGTTGCCGGATAAGTCATCAAAAAATATGTTTTACGGTAATTATTATGGTGAAAGAGCAGTAAAAGCAACTGCTGTAAAACTTGCTAAAACAAAGATAGACAATATAATTTGGTATTATACATTATTTGATTTTACAGACGGCGATCCAATAGACGGCGGCGGTCCATTTTATGAGGGCTGGCTGTCAGAGGAATATTTTGAATAGTGAAATCGTTCGTGACTTTGCATGATTTGTCGTTAATCAAAAAATCGTTAAAAATATACTTATTCTCCTGTTTTTTTGAAGTTTTTGCAAAATTTGATAATTTTTTTTATTGACAAATACCGTAGATCAGATGGTTTCGGCTGGTCAAATGATATATTCAAAACCGGAATGAAGGGTATGGTTACAAACACAGTGTCGTCAATGGCAAGCGCATTTACGTCAGGAACTCTGCGGGCGGTAAACAGCGGTTTTTCAATGGAAAGATTGGAAGGTTTTTATGATGGCAATAAATCAGATATTACGACACTTAACAATCTCGCCGGCTCTCTTGTCGGACAGGGAGTAAATTATGCTATGGGAAGCGACTTTACATTAAATGTATTTAATTTAAGCATGATGACGGACAAAAAATATAACAGCGGATTGCTTGAACTGCATCTCGGCCGCGACGGCGTATCCATGAGCCTTGGTACTGGAGGAGCCAATGTCAGTTTTGACAATTTGCGGGCGGTCTTTAGAGGCGCCCAGGTTTGGAATGTAAAGAATCGTATAAACACACTTATTAAAAAGGAAGAAATATTTAAAGATGAGATCGCTCTTCGCGCTCAGTACGGTTACGGAGATGACGTGCAAAAAAAACAGCTTTGGGATATACTTAACGGTGATACAAAAATCGTAGCCGATACCGAAGGAGATTTTTTTGCGCAAACCACAATAGTTAACGGACAAAGGGTGATTAATTTGTCAGGTTATAAAATGGGCATGAGTATGGAAGAACAGATGTTTCTTGCTACGATTCTTGGACATGAAGCGTACAGGGATGGCGTTATAACAAATGACAATAATCTTGAAACAAGAGAGGCTAATCTAAACCACACGAAAATGTTAATGAGAATGTTAAATGACGGACAGAATTTGCCCCTTAACGATAATTTAATAAGAGATTTGGTTGCTTATAGTTATGGAGAAGATTTTTTCAATGCCTATTCTGACTATTTTTATGATTCAAGCGCGGATTACTGGAAGCTGATGCGTGATGGAACATTGGTAAATGACGGTAAAGGATGGTTAGTGGATGAAAACGGCAAACCTGTATTAAATGCAGATAGTAAACAAATTGGCGCTGCTGGAATCGAAACAGGGTTGTTGAATATTATTTTTGGCGGAACACATGGAGTGGAATATGATGAGTATAGTGATGCCCAGATACGTTTGGTGCAAAGTTTGATGGTATCTGCAAACATGAAATTTGCAGAAGGCAAAGAAGGCGGTATACGATCACGGACATGGACTAATAATGAAAAAGGACAAGCCTTGAATATGCAACAAATAATGTCCACAGCAGGAAATACTATTGCGTCAGCAGTATTTGCGCAATATTATCAAGATAATGCAATTTCATATATAGCGCGAATGTTTGAAATGGATATTGGCGATATAAAGGTAAAAAGTGTTCCCTATATGGCGGCTTCACGGTATAGTAAAGTGTTAATACCGTCGATTCTGAATAATTACAACACAATGAGATCTTTTTTTAACGCTTCTGATAATTTTAAAGTGACAGGAGAACACGGTGCTACAGATCCAGAATACATATATAAAAACTATGAAAATAATGCTCATTTTGGAACTGATTTTGGGAATGGTAAAAGCGGAGGTTCAATCTATTTGGGTATACCAGGTGTCGTTATACATACTCAAGCTGAGAAAGCGCCGAAGGAAGGTAATGGGAACTGGATGGTAGTGGAATATGGCTATATGTTTGAAGGAACTTTTATAGGTTCGAAAATATTTGGTGAATATTTGCATATGGAAGCAAAACCAAATTTTGCTATTGGCTCATTTCTAAATAGTACTCAAAAAATTGGTACTGTTGGTAATACTGGGAATAGTGACGGTGCGCATTTGCATTATTCAATATATACGCTGGATAAATATCCTACTTCACAAGCTACCTTGCAGATGCTTCTAAACAATAATATATCCAAAACAGTTGTGAGCAGAGAAGCATATAATTTTTATGGTACTTATAAAACAGCGGCAAAAAAAATCACATATGACATTGAAAATTATTTGAGAAGGTTTTAAAAATGATCCCGCTCATAACGAGCGGGATCAAAATTTCTAATTATGAACAAAGGGACAGAGAATGAAAAGAGAAATAACCATGTTAAAAACATTATTGCTCACAGTTACGGCATTATTAATTTTAAACGCTGGTTGTACAAAGAAAAATATACAATCAAGTTCAACGAATGGATTGCAGGATCAATTTGGTTATAACAACGCTGAAAATGAAGAACAGAAACAAGTTAGTAATTTTAATAATGATGATTCAGAATTTATTTTGAATCGCGAGGAAATTTTGAATACATTAAGAAAAAAAGGGGACAAGTTGTTAAATATAAATAACTTATTTGAGATAAAAATACCGGAAAATATTGAAATTATATCAATAAACCAATATTTATTATTAAACCGTAATAATACACAATACGGCATTTATAATTTGTTTAAAATAGTATATCAAAATAAATTCTTTTTTATGAGTATAAATATTTATGGAAATACAAATCATTTTATTCTTGAAGGAAATAAAACTTATAATCTAAGTAAAATAATAAATCCTTCTTCTTATATGAGTAAAAATCAAATAAAATATTTAAAAGAAAATTACATTAACGAATCTTTTATTAATAAAAACAAAATAAAGATCAGCAGATATGTTTCAATTTGGGGAACAAGTTCGACATCAGATTATTATGGATTATATTTTAAATTATTAAATAATGAATTCAATGAATGTGTTATTTCCATAGATAATATATGGGGTACTTTTGCAAAAATTGAAACATTGGATGAAAATTATAAAGAAAATATTACCAAAGAAGGAGGTAATTTAAAGAAAATATTTCAAGATTTGGAGTTAATGGAGAATTCAATAACATTCGTATTATCCGAAGATTCAATAAAAATTGAAAACGGTAGTATTGGTGAAGAAATCATCAACGATGAATATATTTTCCCTTTAATTGATAATCTACGCATGAGAAATCAGCCATTATTAACAGGAGAAGTATTGGGGTATATGGAAAAGAAAATGTATCGTATTGTTTTTATAGGTAAAAAAGCAGAAATAGACGGAATAGAGGGGAATTGGATAATGATAACACCATGGAATGGGAATGACGTTTCATGGGTTTTCAGCGGATTTACAAGGAAAGCAACAGATGAAGAACTGAATCGTCATTTTGAAGGTTAAAGACATATTAGAAAACAATATGGTTTTTTATACTGTTAAGAGGAGATAACCATGTTAAAAACATTATTGCTCGTAATTACAGCATTATTATTTATTGCCTGTAATAATCAAAAGAAGGATGCAAGTATTTCGGGAAAAAATACAGATGTAATTGCATTTGACACAAATACAACGAATGACGATAAAATTGGAAATTCTGGAGAATTTCTAGTGGATGAAAATGCAAAGAAAGATATTGAAGACGCACACAAAACGATGGAAATAAATAAAACAAAAGATATTACATTCAGAGCTATGCTGATATCTGAAAACATATTATCCGGCAAAGAGATACGTGATTATGATGATTACAAAACGGAGGTCCCAATGGGGACATATTTCTGGGATGAATTCAGTGAATATGAGGTGCAGTATAATTTGACGGATAATGAATCTAAACTGCTTGGGAGATGGGTAAATACGGCAATGAATACAAATCCATACCATCGCAATTATATCTTTTTCCCAAATAAACTTTTTGTTTTACTATTTACATTAGAAAATTATATCTTCATTGACAATGAAAACAAATCGCTTTACAGAGCGATAGGAACATGGGAAATAACAGACGGCATGGTAAAAGTTACAGTCTATTCAATGGAAATTGAAGACGAAGAAAAATCTTCTCCCAATAATAAAGACATAGTTTTAATTGAACGTCCTTATACGTTTGATTTCATAAAAATTGACGACATAGCCGTACAGGGGTATACCAAGAAGCCGGTGTACGACAAAATTCTATCAGAAGAACTGCAAAGACAGGTAAAGGTAAAAGTACCTAACACAACAAACAACCTGTATCTGCGAAACGTATACTTAATTTATGATATACCTGTAATAAGAAAAAATCACTATTATTTTACCTATTTTCCGGAGATGGCGAAAGAAAAACATACAGGGTTTGAGATAGCGACTAATCCTGAACTGATCAGGAAATATATTCCTAATAATTTGTATTATTGAAAAAAATGGGGAAAGTCGATGATAAGATTTTCCCCATATTTTGTGAACAAAGGCAAAAGAAAGAGACAAGCAGCGGCTAAAGCACGAACATGGGTCAATAAGTAATAATTGACGGTATTTGGGTTATCTATAGGGAATTTCATAAATGATTTTCCCTATAGAATTTGTTATAATAGACTTGTGAAACAACCTGTTTGGTTGTTTCACAAGTCTTGCATTTTTTCGGGCTAAAGCCCTACAAAAATGCTTTTTATTAACGGAAGTTGTTTAGAAACTTCAGTTTCTAAACAACTTTAATAAAGAGAAGGAAAAGACAATGAAAGAATTTTTAATAAGCTGCGTAATTGCTTTATTAATTATTTTATGTCTTTCATGCCGTAAAAATATAAATGAAGAAAAAGTTAATATGGAAAACGATCAGGAAATTTCTATTGTTAATATAGAGGATAATGGAAAAATAATTATAAATAATGGAGAAGGTTATCCAATCGAAAAAGAGAACGCCTGGGGTATTATTTGTTATACAAATATTACTGATAATAATGTGAATGTAAGGATTTCACCGTCTCTGGACGCAAAAGTTGTATACAAGCTGCAAACCGATGATATTGTGATAGTAAGAGGATTTTCAAATGAAACTATGACTATTGATAATTTTTATGGAAATTGGGTTAATATACGTTTTAAATCTATTAAATCAGAATTCATAGATGGATGGGTATTCACAAAATATGTAAATATAGGGGATAAAAAACCGGTTCCAATAAAATTCGTAGAAATAATGCCATATAAATGGCCTGGGAAGATCAAGTTATCATACAATATAGAAGGAAAAGAAATATTTGAAGAAGTTGATTATAGTCTGAAGGGAAATAACTATATATTTGTCTGGGGTTCAACTACATTTGGCTATCATTATAGAAATATACCAGGGGTGTATTTCTTAAACGAGGATACGTACGAATTAAAACACTTTACATATTCCGGCGCTTTTTCGGACGGAGCAGTTGCCTGGGTCTCATTTACAGATGATTTTGAATATGTAATTCAGGATTCCGGAACAAGCTCCGGGATAAGAGGAATAACGGCGTGGAGATGCAGTACAAATGAAACAGTTTATCAAGGTATATATTATAGAAGCAGCAGAACAATTGGTCATACGATTGAAGTTGTATATATGTATGATGATTGGTATTACGAACGTGGTCGTACTGATGAGGAGATTATGGAATATGGGAAAAGATTCACGGCAGAAAATCCGGTTCCTGAAAATATAGAAGATGGAAGAAAACAAGGATATCACGTAGAAATAATAATCAACTGTACGATTAATCTTGACACGGGCGAGAGGAAGATTATAGGCGGTGAATATATTCTCTCACAATAGCGGGCTAAAAATCGACACATGGAAGTGTTTGTGTTTTCATCCTTAAAAATGGAATAGAGAATGACAAAAAAAATATACTTTATATTAACAGCATTTCTTTGATGTTCATTTGTAAATAAGAAAACACAGTAAAGTTAAGTTATTAATAAAACGAAATAAACGACAAAAACGTAACCATAGACGGACTTGATGCATCTTCTGCCGCATGATTTGTCATTAATCAAAAAATCGTTTAAAATATACTTATTCTCCTGTTTTTTTGAGGTTTTTGCAAAATTTGATAATTTTTTTTATTGACAAATACCGTTTATGGAAATATTCTACCATATATAGGGAATGTATACATTTGAAAACGATTTTTGTTGTTGATGACAGCGATACCAATCTGGCTACGGCCGAAGAAGCTTTAGAAGATGATTTTCGTGTAATGACTGTACCGTCTGCGGAAAAAATGTTTTCTCTTTTGGAAAAAATAAATCCGGATTTGATATTACTGGATATTGAAATGCCCGGAATGAATGGATTTGAAGCGCTGGAAAAATTAAAATCAGGCAGTTTATGGTCAAATATTCCTGTTGTTTTTTTGACAGGTACTGTAAATGCCGTTATTGAAGAGCGTAGTTCAAAACTTGGCGCGGCAGGTATTGTTACAAAACCATTTTCTTCATCTGCGCTGCTTGATTGCGTTAAATCGCATATTTAGTAATATGAATGATTTATCTATCCATAAGTTTGACTCTTTGCATAGTTGGAGGAATTGATGCGTTCAATTATTGAAAAAATCGAGTCTATAAATACCATTTATATACAAATGCTCGTTGTAATTACGGCGTTTCTCATAATGGGTATATCAAGCTTTTTCTTTGTAAGTAATATTGAACGAAAACATCTGGTAAATGATGCGGAAGATACCCTTACACTTATTCAATCTGAAATAATAACAAGTTTTTTGGAGTATGAGACATTTCTGAGCGGTTTTTCGGAAACCATACGCAGCATGGTTTTACGGGGCGAAAATCAGAACACATTAGAAGCATATATGATTTCAATAACCAATTTACTGCTTGCAGACAATGTACTAATGAGAAACTTGTTCAATATACATGGTTATTTTTTTTCATGGGGAGGCGTATATATATCAGGCGTAAAGAGAGATCTCCCTGATAATTTTATTTTTCAGGAACAGCCGTGGTTTAATGATGATATTATAAATTCAAGAAAAGTTATTGTTTCGGAGCCGTACACCGATGTTATTACAAAAAAAAACATTCTGACATTTTCAATATTAATTACAGACGATAACAGTAATCCGCTGTGCATAATATGTTTTGATATAGAGACCAAAGAAATTTTTAGTCAGGTTGTTGATGTTGATCTTACAGAAAGAAGTTACGGAATATTACTGAATAGAAAACTGGATATTATAGCTCATCCTTTACCTTATTTTATTAACATAAATATGCGTAATATTAACAGCGGACTGACAGTTCTTGTGCCTGAATTGGAAAAAGGGTTGAATGTTTATGAACGAAGAATAAGAAATTACATGAACGATGATGTTATCGTGTATTTTATCCTGATAAAATATAATTGGTATTTGGGCATTGTAATACCTGTGCACGAATATTACAGAAATATGTATAATATGGCTGTATTTCTTGCCATTATTGGTTCTGTAATGGCGGCGTTGTTATGTATTATGCTATACCACCTTTCCCAAGCAAAGCTCATGTCCGATATGCGTATACAGCAAAAAAGCAATTTCCTTGCTACCATGAGTCATGAAATACGTACACCGTTAAACGCAATACTGGGCATGACGGAAATTCAAATACAAAATTCTGCCCATCCTCCTTCTACATGCGAAGCCTTTCTAAAGATAAACAATTCAGGAAATTTGCTTTTGAACATAATTAATGACATACTTGATCTTTCAAAGATTGAAACAGGCAGTTTGGAATTAACGCCCGTAAAGTATGAAGTTGTAAATCTAATAAACGACATTGTGCAGTTGAACTATATTCGCTATGAAAGCAAACAGATAGAATTTGTACTTGATGTTGATGAGAATACTCCGTCAATATTAATAGGCGATGATCTTCACATTAAACAAATTTTAAATAATCTGCTTTCTAATGCTTTTAAATATACAGATCAAGGCAAAGTAGTATTTTCGGTCAGCGCAGAATGTGTGGGCAGAGGGGGAACTGTTCTTGTTACCCTGATTTTTAAGATAAGCGACACAGGATACGGAATGAGTTCCGAACAGGTGAAAAAGCTGTTTAATGAATATACCCGTTTTAATCTGGAAGCCAATCGCACTACCAAAGGCGCCGGGCTTGGAATGACCATTACAAATAATTTAGTTAAATTGATGTATGGCAAAATAGATGTTGAAAGTAAAGTAGGCAAAGGAACAACGGTTACGGTGAAACTGCCGCAGAAAACAGACGGCTGGGGAATTCGAGGCGTATTGGGCAAGGATACGGTGGAAAATCTGCGCCAGTTTAAGCTGGTAAATACAAGACAAATTAAAAAAGTGCAGGCTTTCCATGAATATATGCCTTATGCCAGCGTTCTTATTGTTGACGATGTTGAAACAAACCTGTATGTAGCCAAAGGGCTTATGGTTCCTTATGGTCTGAAAATTGACCTTGCAAATAACGGATTTGAAGCAATTGAAAAAATTAAGGAAGGCAATGTTTACGATATCGTGTTTATGGATCATATGATGCCGAAGATGGACGGTATTGAAACCACAAAGTTAATCCGGGAAATGGGATACGCAAAACCGATAGTAGCCTTGACAGCTAACGCTCTTGCCGGTCAGGCGGAAGTGTTTTTGCAAAACGGCTTTGATGATTATATTTCTAAACCTATAGATATACGTCAGTTGAATGTTGTATTAATCAGGCTGATTCGTGAAAAATATCCCGCTGATGTAATTGCCGCCGCCCAGAAAGAAAAGGCTGAAATAGAAAAAAGACAAGGCGCTGTACAGACGACTCAGCAGGTTGATACGCAATTAGCTGAAATATTCGTGCGTGATGCAGAAAAATCTGTTTCAATTTTGGAAAACTGTTTATCAAGGAGTCTGGGAAGCGAAGAAGATATTCATATGTATGTTATCAATGTTCATGCAATGAAAAGCGCGCTTGCTAACATTGGTGAAAAAGAGCTTTCCGCAGTCGCGTTTAAGCTGGAACAGGCGGGAAGAGAAAATGATATTAATGTAATGTTTGAGCAAACCAATGATTTTCTTGATAAATTGCGCATGGTTATCAATAAGAATAAGCCTAAGGAAGAGGAAAACAGTGAAGATACCGAAAGCGACCTTGCGTTTTTGCGTGAAAAATTAAAAATTATTAAGGAAGCGTGCGCAGCTTTTGATAAAAAAACGGCAAAAAACGCATTAGGTGAATTGAGAGAAAAAACATGGTCCCACGAAATAAAAAAATTGATAAGCTCAATAAGCGAACATTTACTGCACAGTGAATTTGACAATGCTTCCGCTCTCGCAGATGAGTATATAAAATAACAACTCCTGCGGCTCTTATCCTTGTTTCCCGGACGTAATAGCCTGCGCCCAATAATTAACTGCAATCCCAAAAGCAACTGAAACGTTAAGCGAAGCTTTTGCACCGTAACATGGGATTGATACTCTGCCCAGAGAAGCGTCTGCCGCCGCTAAAGCGCGGGGACTAACTCCCAATTCTTCGGAACCGGCTATTAAAAACCCTTTTTGCGGAAATGGAAATTTGTTCAACGGAATACCTCCAGTTTCCAGCGCAAAAACGGGATATGGCAGCGGTAGAATTTCCTCCGTAGAAAATAAATTTTGCCGCTCCCACGGTACAATATCTATGCAGCCCATTGCAGTCCTTTGAGCGCGGCGGTGATGAGGGTCTGCGCAGAAAGGAGAAAGAATTATTTTTTCTACGCCGAAACTTTCCGCTGTGCGGAACATTGCCCCTACATTAAAAGGAGAGCGAATGTCTTCCAAATAAACAAGCATGCCTTCAAAGATTTGCCTTTCTGCCGGATTAAGCATACCGTCGCTGTCCCGTCTGTCAAAAGACCCAAAGTCCCAATCAGCCTGATCGCGCCCTATTGCTGTGTGTATAAGATGTTTAACATTATTTAAAGTCCGTCTGACCGTTTCAGTAGATAACGTCGCCCCGCAAAAAATAACAGATGCTTCTTTAAATAACATTCTGGCATCATCTGAAAAAAGAGCGTCCTCTGCCAGCAATTTAGAAGCATCGGCAAAAAAGATAATTTCACTATCAGAAAAAATCTTCACCCCTTTTCTTTGCTCAGAAAGAGAGAGCCTGCTTTCAGCCATATTAAATATTTTGGCAATTTTTCGAAGTTTTTGGATACGGGGTAATTTTTCAAGTTTGTACAGAGGAATCATGATTTATTATACTGATAAATTCCCTGTTACATTTAAAAGCTGTTCTATTTGCTGCATCACGTAATCCTGAAATTTCGGCGGTAATTCATTAAAAAGCGTTACCATACGCTGTAATTTTTCTCCCGGTGTACTGAAAAACATATCACCCTCGCCTGTCTTAAGCCATTTTTCATTGACGCCGAAAGTCAGAGAAATTAAATGAATAATTCTGTTATTAACCCTTCTATGTTCACACTCCAGTTCTGCTATATAACCGTTACTTATGTATATGGCTTTTGCAAACTCAACTTGCGACATATTTAGGGTTTGCCGTAAATGCCTTATACGTTTACTAATTGTCATATCCATATCATATTATATAAATTCTCACTATGCAATGTAGGATTTTTCAATATTTATAAGTATCTATTTACAATTCTCATAAAACTGTATAAAATACTCACATAGAGTAATAAGGAGGAGTAAAATGGTTTATGATGAAAAATTAAAAAAAGTATGTGACGATTTCTCCTTACTTAGTGAAGATCAGCAAAACTATATTCTTGGTATTCTACAGGCGCTTGCTTTTGCCAATTCATCTTATAATCAATCTGAATCTATAGATTCAGAAACAGCTAGACCTCCAAACAACTCTTGAATGGCCGGAATCCGGCATAGATGATTTTTACATAATTATTGTTTATAATACGAATTTATGGAAAAACCAAATGGAAAAAAGTCAAAACGTCTTTTGAAAATTATATTAATAATTCTTTGTATTTTTCTGGTTATTTCTATTGTATGGATAGTTTTTTCTTTGGTTGGCAGAATTGATGCAGGCGCGGTAATTCCTGAATCTGTGAATGTGCGTGTAAGTGTTCCTAACACATTACATTTTCTGGACGGGATTCTGGCTCACGAACCTTTAAATGAAATATCCGCCGTACCTGCGCTGGCGCAAATGGCTTCAATACTTAAAGCGTTAAATGAAAGTCCGTTTCTTAAAAATAAGTTTTTGCGTCTTGCTTTGCGGGGAAAACTCGGGTTTGCTCTTTTGCCTTCAGAGCAGGGTAAGATGACGATGGTTGCAGGTTATGATCTTGGTTTTCTTTCTCCGTTGATGCGAATTCTCCCCGCTGTCTCCGGTTTTGTTAATATACCCGGTCTTTATTATGTGCAAGCCGGCAGAAATTCACGTTTTGAATTCCGCGCGAATGATTTGACTCTGTATATAGGACCATACCGTAATTTACTTTTTATTACAAATAATTCAAAACTTTATGAATCCCGCGCTAAAATACAAAGCGCCGATGTACAGGATTTCAATCACATTAATCCTTCCGCGTATGACGCTGCATTTATGATTTCCCGTGAATATATCTGTTCTCTTTTTTCCGGACAAGATCCGAAAATTGCTTCAATTCTTGATAATATTGTCCTTGATTCAATGATCGAGGCAGGACTTTCCATAAGCAGCAGAAAGTTTGATTTTAATTTTTCAGCTAACGTGTCGTCAGATCAAACTATATTCAGCCGTTTTATTGAACAGCGCTCTTATTCTCCCGATATGGCGGACCGTCTTCCGGCTTCGGCGCAATATGCGACGATTCTTTCTGCAGGGACGCTGAATGAGCTTTATCAGGCGGCAGTTGTATTCAGTCCCGATATGGATGATATGGTTAAAAAGGCTGATTCATCAGCGCGTACCATACTTGGACTAACTCTTGATGATCTGCTTTTCTCATGGTCGGGAAAGGAATTTGCCGTATTCGGACTGGAAGGCCGTCCTCATCCGGTTTTTGCAATTCAGGTCTCGGACGAGCGTAAACGGCAGGAAGTTTTTGACAAGGCGTTTAAGTCCATCTTTTTAACTGAAGATGTCAGATTGAATCTGGACGGAACGCGGATTCCCCGCATATCAACGCCCGAATTTTTTCAAGCGCTTCTTCGACACTGGAATATTTTTCTGCCTTCTCCGTATTATACCGTATACAAGGACTTCATTTTAATAAGCGAGTCCGCGGATACGCTGCTTTCAGCGTTACGTGCAATGCAGGCAAATAACGTGCTGCCGCGTACTGCGTCATGGAATGAAATTTCAGGCGGAAAGGACTCGTCAAGTTCTTTTAGTCTTTATTACTCGCTTGATCTGTCCATACCGTTCTTCATGCGTAAAAACACCGCGCTTAGCGGCTTTTTGTCGCTTTACAGGCAGGGACTTGCCCGTATAAGTTTTGACAAGGGCATAATTAATTTTTCTATTTCGCTGGTTCCGGGCTCCGGAAACGGAGTTACGCTTGTAAACGGTTATCCGCTTGATATCGGCGGAAGACCGTCGAATCAAATCTTTGGATCGGGGAAGGGTGCGGACAGCCGGGTATTTTTTACTTCTGATAATACCGCTGTTTCTGTAATTCTTGCGGATAACAGTATTAATGAATTATCCGCTCATAACGCGCATTGGGTTATTCCCGCCGCCGGTATTGAAAAAAAAGACGATGTATATGCATGGGTAATAAGCGACCGCGGACGCGTAACGCTTGTTGACGGCAGTATGGAACCGGTACGGGGATTTCCGGTAATTACGGGGCTCAGGCTTTCCGCTCCTCCAACTGCGTTTGAAGGGAAGTTATACCTTTGCGATGAAGACGGCAGAATACATTTTATTGACGAAAACAAAAATTTAGGCGCTTGGGAAATGTCATTCATTACAGCGCTGCGTTCACCGCCTTCATTCCTGACAGTATCAGGTAAGGGCAGCAATCGCAACGCTGCAGCGAACGTTAGCAGTTATGCGGCGGTTTACCCCAAGAGCTTTTTTGGTGAAATCTGGCTCCTTAACAAGGACGGGAAAGCCTTCCCAAATTGGCCTGTATCTGTGTCTTTAACAAACAATACAGGCGTCGGATTTGGCTCGCCGCTCTTGTTTGCACATAACAACAGCGTATATACGGCTTTTGTATGCCAGAACGGAGAACTTATTGTTTACGATGAAAATGCCGTTCCTGTTTCTCCGTTTCCTCTTTTTTTGGACGGAGTGTTTTATATGCAGCCTGTTTTTGACGGTGAATATATGTGGCTTGTTTCGTCTAACGGAACGTTTTTCAGGATAAGTATTGAAGGTGAACTTCTGTATCAGAATATTCCTGGTTTTTCCGTAATGGAAGAAGGGTATATTACAATATTTGACTGCAACGGCGATAAAATACCTGAGGTTTTTATCACGGGCGAAGGAAATGCGCTGTATGCGTTTACACGTAACTTCCGTTCTCTGGAAGGCTTTCCGCTGCCTGTATGGGGAAGACCGTATTTTATCGAAGCGAAAAATTCGCCTAACGGAAAAAGAGCTGAAGTGATTGGCATGGGAATGGACATGAAGCTTTACCGCTGGCAGTTTAATCAAAATAAGCGTTGAGGTGTTATATGAAAAGCTATTTTTATTTATTTTTAACGGCAGTGTTATTTACCGGATGTGTTTCCATGAAGGGAGACATATTTGTTGACAGTAACAGGGATAAAACGGAAAATAATCTTGCAAAGATTGAATCTGCGATTGTTCCGTTGGAAGCTTCCGCAGGGACAGATGCGAAAAAACGGCAAAGCGATATTCAATCTGCGCGGAAAATGGTCTCTGATACAAGCCGGGAAGCGTCGGCGGACGCTGATTATTCAGCAAGACTTAACGCATGGTCGGGCAGGCTTTCAATTTTGGAAGGCAGGTACAGCGAAGCCCAGCGAATGTACCGTCAGTCAAATGCCGCTTCGCCGGGAAATGTACCTTCAATTATTTTGAACATCCGCCTTGAAGGCGATCCCGCAAAGCGGCTTGAAATTATTGAAAAGGAAATGGTTATAGCATGGCGGCAGGGCGCGGGCATCGGTGAATTGAATATTGAAAGAGGCCGTTCTCTTATGGAAATGGGCCGTTTTTTGGAAGCTGCCGGCGCATTTGATGTTGCGTTTTCATCGGATATAAACCCTGTTTACCGTGAAAGTTACGGCCAAGATCGGAGCCGGGCATGGGAGCTGCGAAACACAAGCGGCGCGGGAGCAGGAACTCTTAATACGCTCGGACGCGAAAGCATCACATGGAATGATTGCATAACAATCGCAAAAAACGAAACTCATCTGCTTCGTTTTATAACAGGCGGCAGAGATATTTCCAATGCTGAACTATTTAACCGTCTTACAGACCGCGCCTTTATACCGTTTAGTCAGGATATAAGCGTAAATGAATGGCCGACTGCAAAGCCGAAAGCAGATGAGGCTGTTACGCGCGCAGGCGCAGCCTGGTTTATCTGGCATTTGTTTGCAGAAGAGCGCGCCGACAAAGGATTGCTTACCCGCTACTCAATGCGTTATGCGACAGGACCGAACCCGCGCAGTCCCATTGCGGATGTTCCTCCTCTTTCCCTGTTCTTTGATTCAATACTCGGCTGTGTAGAAACGGAATTCCTGTCCCTTCCCGACGGGAGGAATTTCAGGCCTTCTCAGTTTATTCGCGGCGCAGAATTGCTTACTATATTGAAGAAAATTGATAAATAGAGTCGTTAAAATTGTTTTGTCCGTAAAATTGACGCTAATCAGCTTTTCGTCTTCTTGAAAGTCAACGGTTCTGCGTTCTTGCTGTCTGTACCTGCGTCTGCGGTAACAGTGTCGCCTTCACGGAAAGCGCCTGCTATGATCAGCTTTGCAAGCGGATTTTCAAGATCGCTCTGAATCGTCCTTTTAAGCGGCCTTGCTCCGAACATGGGATCATAGCCTCTCTCGGCAAGCAGCGTCTTTGCAGCGTCTGTCAGCTTAAGAGTGATCTTCCTCTCAGCGAGCCGTTCTTTGAGCCGTGTTAGCTGAATATCGACAATTTTGCCAATTTCACCTTTCCCGAGACGGTTGAAAATAACCGTTTCGTCTATCCTGTTGAGAAACTCAGGTCTGAAACTTTGTTTTAAAAGTTCCAAAAGCGAGCTGCGTATCGCTTCAGGATTTTTCGCCTCAAGGATCAAATCCGAACCGAGATTGCTCGTCATAATAATAATAACATTCCTGAAATCGACAACACGCCCCTGTCCGTCAGTAAGGCGTCCGTCATCAAGTATCTGTAAAAATACATTGAACACTTCGGGATGAGCTTTTTCAATTTCGTCAAAAAGAATCACGCTGTACGGCCGCCGCCTGACAGCCTCAGTAAGCTGACCTCCCTGTTCATAACCGACATACCCCGGCGGCGCGCCAATCAGGCGGCTTACCGAATGTTTTTCTCCGTACTCGCTCATGTCGATTCGCGTTAGAGCTTTTTCATCATTAAAAAGAAAATCAGCCAGCGTTTTGGCAAGTTCTGTTTTACCGACACCTGTTGGTCCGAGGAAAAGAAAAGACCCCAGCGGACGAGCAGCGTCTGAAAGCCCCGCTTTGTTGCGCCTGATTGCGTCCGCGACAGCGGCAAGCGCTCCATCCTGACCGACAACTCGCTGTTCAAGCACTTTTTCCAGATCAAGGTACTTTTGCAATTCACCCGAAAGCATCTTTGAAACAGGAATTCCCGTCCATGCGGAAACAACGCCCGCAATATCTTCTTCGCTCACTTCTTCACGTAACAAAGCCTGCGTGTTTGCGCCGCCTGCAGTATCGGAACGTTTTTTCTCCATTTGACCTGTGAGTTCGGCAAGCTGCCTTTCAGCTTCGGGAATTTTACCGTGTTTCACTTCCGCCGCTTTTGACAGATCGCCGTCTCTCACATAACGGTTTTCTTCTATTTTAAGTTCTTCAATTTGCTGTTTTAATATGCGTATTTTTTGAATATCGCTTTTCTCGCTTTCCCAGCGAGCCTTCATCGCATCGCGCTCGCCGCTCAGATCGGCTATTTCTTTCTCAAGTTTTGTCAGGCGATCTTTGGAGGCAGGATCGCTTTCCCGTGAAAGCGCCTGCTTTTCAATAGAAAGCTGAAGCAGTTTGCGTTCCAGCTTGTCGAGTTCCGTGGGGCGGCTGTCAAGTTCCATTTTAAGGCGGCTTGCGGCTTCGTCAACAAGGTCAATCGCTTTATCCGGCAAAAAGCGGCTTGTAATGTAACGGTTCGACAAGCCCGCCGCCGCTACCAGCGCTTCATCCTTGATTCTTACGCCGTGATGAACTTCGTACCGTTCTTTCAATCCGCGCAGAATCGCAATAGTATCTTCCACCGAAGGTTCAGCCGTGTAAACCTGCTGAAACCGCCGCTCCAGCGCAGCGTCTTTTTCGATATGCTTTCGGTATTCGTCTAACGTTGTCGCTCCGATACAGCGAAGCTCGCCGCGGGCAAGCGCAGGTTTGAGCAGGTTGGAAGCATCAGTCGCTCCTTCTGCGGCGCCTGCTCCGACAAGCGTGTGAAGCTCATCAATAAAGAGAATTATTTTTCCGTTAGCTGCCTGCACCTCGTGAATCACCGCCTTGAGGCGCTCCTCAAACTCGCCTCGGAATTTCGCTCCTGCCACAAGAGCTCCCAGATCAATGGCGAGCAGTTTTTTCCCTTTGAGTCCCTCAGGCACATCGCCTTCGACAATCCGCCTTGCGAGCCCTTCAACAATTGCAGTTTTACCGACACCCGGCTCGCCAATTAACACCGGATTGTTCTTTGTGCGGCGGGAAAGCACCTGCATACACCGCCTGATTTCCTCGTCCCGGCCAATCACCGGATCAAGTTTTTCCTGACGAGCCAAAGCGGTTAAATCACGGCAATAACGATCCAGCACCTGATACTTTTCTTCTGGATTCTGATCGGTTACCCGCGCGTTTCCCCTAACCTGTTTGAGAGCGCCGAGAATTGAGTTCTTGTTAACGCCCGCTTTTTTCAACAAGTCCGCAGCCTTGCTTTCTCCTGCCGATATGGCGATCAATATGTGCTCGGCAGACACAAACTCATCTTTTAACGCAGATGCCTCGCCTTCAGCTTTCGCCAAAACTTTTGAAAGCGCCGGAGAATAAAAAACCTGCGCAGCCTCGCCGTATATTTTAGGCGTCTGCTTTACCAGCGCCTCTACAGCGGCGGTTAAGCCTGTAACATCACCGCCAATCCGCTCGATGATGGGCGGAACAATCCCGTTTTCCTGCCGAAGCAAGGCCAGCAGAACGTGTTCGTTTTCAATCTGAGAATGGTCGTTTTTTTGCGCAATAGAGACGGCTTCATTCAAAGCCTCCTGCGCTTTTATCGTAAATTTTTCGTAATCCATGTTAACCTCTAATATATTTTCTATAATACTAAGATAAATAAGACTGTTGATTATGTCCAGTAAGTATTCTATAATGATCTTGTTCGGAAACTATTAGTTTTGTACCAAAGGTACATCGTTCTTCGTTCGTTGACAAGTCTTGAAGTTTCTGAACAGCTTTTATATTTTTGACACATTAGCTGTAATTAAGACACGTATTACTTTTTACCGAGGGCAGCAATGGATGTTGTCTATCTTTTTTACGAATCCGCCGGTGTACGGATTCCGTTTGGTTATGATCCCGAATTATTCCGTCTGTTTATTAGTTACGGCGCAATCTGGGACGATGAGAGGCGTGAATTTTTTATCAGGGTTTCAGAAGAAGCTGAATGCAGTTGGAATTTCGGCATTCCTTACGTGCAGGTACATGAAAATTCACCGGATCAATCGCTGGTATTCGGCTTTCTTAAACGCCCCTGGACTGATGATATTTCACCTAATGTTTTGTCGAATAACAAAATTGAAGCAAACCGCACTGTCTTTTTATCTATAAAACCTCCTACTTCTCTTTTTACGTTTCCCGTTCCGCCTCCTCCTGAAAAATTCTCCGAATCCTGGCGAGTCAAACTTGAAGCTGCTCTTCGCTCCAGAAAATACAGTCCCAAAACACAGCGCGCCTATATTTATTACAACCGCTTGATTTGCCGTAATCTTCGTAAAACTCCGGAAGAACTTACCTCTGATGATGTTACTCAATTTATCGCTGACATGGACAAGAACGGACAGTATTCCGCTTCGGCTATGAATCTTGCTGTCAGCGCAATAAAGTTTTTTTTCAGAAATGTTTTGAAGAATAAAGACATCAGCGAACAGCACCGTCCCCGCCACGATGAGCGTCTTCCTGTTGTTCTCTCGAAGGAAGAAATCAGCAAAATTCTGAGTATGGAAAAAAATCCCAAACACCGTCTACTGTTGATGCTGATTTATTCTTCCGGCTTGCGTGTCAGCGAGGTTGTCTCTTTAAAAAGGGAGCATATTGATTTATCACGCAAGGTGATTTATATAAGACTCGGCAAGGGACGCAAAGACCGAAGCACACTTTTGTCTGAAAAAGCAATTAGATTTATAGAGGAGTACTGCGATTTTTATGATATTGAAAAATGGCTTTTCCCCGGTCAGCCCGCAGAACATCACCTTTCAATCCGCTCTGCCCAGAACATTTTTGAAAAAGCCGTCCGCCATGCCGGTATAATAAAAAATATTTCGATACATGGTCTTCGCCATACATTCGCTACCCATCTTTTAGAAAGCGGAACCGACATTCGCTATATCCAAACACTTCTCGGTCATGCCAATCTTCGTACCACTGAACGATACACCCACGTCGCCCGCCGCAGTGTCCTAAACATCAAAAGTCCTCTTGACAGTATTCTATAAAATGTTAAAAATTATCCTCACTGGCGTAAAAGTCTATCTATGCTGAAATAACACGAAATTTCCTTCGTGTTATTTCATTACTGAGCTGGGTTAACACGAATGCACTTTAACTCGGAGGTTGGCTGTTTTTGGGAAATTGCTCTACGGAACGTTAGGCGTAATAATTTTTGAATTGGTTGGGAAATATAGTGTATAAAATATCATACACATATAAAGGTAAAAAAAATAGAAAATGATTAAAAATGTTATGTTTTTATTTTTAGATTATGGTATATATTAATTAATATTCATTGCATATGAATATATAATCTTTTGAAGGAGTAAAAATTATGGGAAAGTATAACATTGCCGTAATAAACAAGTTAAATCAGTGTCTTGGTGAGAATGGAATTGATAAAAATATCCATAAAAAAATTATGGAATCTGGAGAATCAATAAAAGGATCAAGTAAAACGGAAGAAATATCAGAATGGTGTTTTAACGCTATGGCTAAAATGGATAAATTGTTGGATGAAAATATTAATAAAAAAGTTCGTGAAGATTGTGCTTGCTTAAAAGGTGGTAAGAGGGAAAAATTGTGTGAAGAAATTAATAAGAAATTTACGACAGATGAAGACAGAATAAATGCCGTAAATGAATCACATTTTGTTTTTGGACATGAAATAAAAATGGTAGAAAAAGGAAAATATGAAGTAAAATACTTGGACGATAATGAACCTGAAAAAAAATGTGGTTGTTTAGGTGGTAGGTTAAATGGCTTAAATAAAAATTGGTCTAAAACATGGTGTTATTGTTGCGGTGGACAAGTAAAACATCATCTTGAAGTATTATTGGGAAAAGAATTTGATGTAAAAATAATTACATCAGCATTGTCAAGCAAAGGTAAAAATTGTTATTTTGAATTAAAAGAAATATAAAGCAAAAATTACTACGCCTAACAGGTCGGTATATGCTTCGCCGCCTTCGGCGGCTCGGGCTACGAAGAACGGCAGTCGGGTGTGCGCTAAGCGCTAGAACACCCTTTGTGCCGTTCTTCTCCGCCACATTTTTTTGCGCCCGTAAAAATGCTCCGCATTTTTCCTTATCGGGCGCAAAAAAACGTCATATACCGCCGGAACGTTAAGTGCAATACCGCCTAAATTGTTAAATAAATATATATACTTGACAAAATAAATAATAGTGTGTTATATTAATTATAATGGTATAAAATATATTGGATTTAAGAGGGTATAAGTGAGTAAAATA